>Ga0163144_10000192_pt1 | contig 142588 bp, 116 predicted proteins | sample OliLak19BULKMAT1_FD_123175 | JGI IMG/M metagenome (GOLD analysis project Ga0163144, IMG submission 123175) | Freshwater microbial mat bacterial communities from Lake Vanda, McMurdo Dry Valleys, Antarctica - Oligotrophic Lake LV.19.BULKMAT1 | ecosystem: Environmental > Aquatic > Freshwater >...
CCCCTAAACCACCGTCTCTCTCCTTCCAACCACAGTCCATACCAACCCTCCCCAGCAGACTGTTTAACAATGCAGATCCCCGCCAAGACTTTCCCCCTCTCTCACTCAACCACTTGCAGGCCATCAGCCACGCATCTCACGCTTTTTTTTATGCTTGCTCTACCTCGATCCACTCAAGCCTCAACACTTCGCCTCTTCAGCGCTGTAAGATTTTTATTTTTGTTTTTTTGGGGAGGCAGGGACGGCTATCAACAAGTCTCAAGTAATGTTGATTGTCTAAAAAGGAAGCTTACAGCAACGGGTTTTTTACCAAATATAGCGACGGGCAGTTCTTGCCTGTGATCCAAAGAAGTTTTCCTTCAACCGCAATACCATCAATCACCGGGCACATCTCGGGTTCAGGAATTGTGTATGCGCCATCTTGCTTACCCGTCTTTGGATTGATTCTAAAAATCCTTCCCCGCTCCGCAGTGAAACTCGACGTCCAAATCCCCTTACCATCCCAGGCCAGATCCTCTAAATCTGTTTTCTCCGTCACCAACGTGCGCTCTAATTTCAATGTCTTAGGACTATAGAAATAAAGCTTATTGCTGCCATGATCGCCGGTCATGATCAGGTGTTTGTCATCGTGGGTGAGTCCCCACGCGTGTACTTCTGCTGTCTGCCCCTTGCGCTCAAACTTAAATCCGTCACCCGCTAGATTTCCACGGTAGATGCCGTTGTCTGTGTAGCTCACGTTCCACAGCATGCTTCCCCACCACGACAGACTCTCGCTGTAGCGCGTAGCAGGGGCAAAGGTTTTTACTACTTGCCCGTTTGCCGGATTAATCTTGCGTAAAAGTTCTGGAGTCGCGCTCCAAATAAAATTTTCTGCGAAATCTATTCCTTCAGAATACCCCGTGTGCGGAATCTTTCGCACCAGAGTCAAACCTGGTGGTGGCGCAGTCGCAAAACTTTGCGAAAACGCGCAAATCGAAAACAGAATTAGGGATGCGAACTTTGGCATGATGACTTTCTTCGGCACCGACTTTGCCCCTTTTGGTCCCAAATCACGCCCGGTGCCCTTTTTTGCTATCCGACCACAAGTTAACTATTTGATATAACTAAGGCAAATACCTACTCCAAAAACCCGCCCGTGGCACAACGCTTGCTCTTCTAGAGAGTGGACCTCAAGAGTCCACTAGAGAATTGAATAAGAAACTGGGCCCGCTGAAGAAGCGGAAAAGATTTTTGATTTGTGCTCACCAAGACCCACCTGGGGTCGATTACAGAGCCTTTTCGACGGCCCCGACCTGGTTTCCCATTACCCTTGAACGAATTCTTCTAGCCTTTGCCGTCGTCGTTCGCTCTGAACAGCCGAGAGAACCCGTAAGGGCCCCCTCTCGGCTGTCTTGTTTTTTGGGCTTGTTTTTTGGGCTTGTTTTTTGGGCTATCGTTTCTTTAAGTTGGAAAGTGCGATGACGACTAACAAGAAGATGATGAGCAGCAATACCAAGAATTTTATTAAGAACCACCAATCGACTCCGCCACGACGCTGCTGATCTTGTTCGACCTGCGCTTGCGCCGCTAACTGATCTTTGCGCGCGACATCCGCGCCCATAGGGGCCGATCCTTTGTCGCCCTGCTTGGCTTTTTCAGCTGCTCGTCCCGCAACAGCTGCAGGGGAAGTATCATCGGAATCGCGGCCGCCGCCGCCACTCGCACGACCAAAGATGGCGCCTTCGCTTTCGTCTTCACGAGAGGTCGAGCCCTTCGTTCCGCCTTTGTTGCTACCACCGCCAAAAAAACTATCGTCGAGATCTCCGCCCACACCACCGGCTCCGGCTCCGCCTCGTCCACCCGCTCCACCGCCCCCTGCGTTTCCTGATCCGCCAACATTGCCGCGGCCACCTGCGAGCGATCCATTGCCGCCTGCTCCACCCGCTCCGCCAACACCCAAGTTGGAAGGATCACCCAAAGTGCCGCTGCCGCCAGCGGATGTACCCGTGCCGGAAGTGAGATCTCCTGGATCTTTTAACTCTCCGGTTTTTAATTCCTTAGGGTCTTCAATATTTCCGGGATCATTGAGAGTGCCGTTGCCGCCCGTTGCTCCCTGGCGATCTTGTGCGAACCACAAATTAGGAACGGGTCGCTTTGGAGTTTGGGCAATAAAAGTCACTAGCTCTTCGCGCTTGTTGAAGAGCGAATCGCGAATTTGGTCGCCGAAATAAATCTGAATGATCGGCACCGCAACCGCCGCCACAACAGCCGTCACCATGAGGTAATCCACTACCCCTTGGCCCCGTGTCGCGGAGCGTAAAAGTACTTTTCTCTTTTTCATCTTCAAATGAAGGTCAATTAAACAGTTGGAGGAGCTTCTGTTGTATTTTACCAAATTCGCCGTTGGACATGACGACTAGTACGTCCCCAGGCTCGCTTCTCTCTTTGTAGTAGTCGACGATGGCGTCTACGGTCGGAAAGGTCTCTGCCGTCTTGCGCATTTGCTTCAGAGAACTCGCTAAGTCTCCCGACGAAAACCGTTGGGTGCTGGCTAGATCCTCTTTGCGATACGGCTCGCTCAAAGCCACGATATCAGCCGTGCCAAATGCATCAGGATAAAGCTCCTGGTGGGTACCGCGACGAGCAGTCGCGGAACGCGGCTCAAAGAACGCCCAAATTTTGCGACTAGGGAAACGATTGCGCACAGCTGTGAGAGTCGCCTTCACTTCTGTCGGATGGTGAGCGAAATCGTCGACCAGAACGACTGGCGAATCGAGAAGGATTTGTTGGCGCCGTTTGCAGCCGTTGAATTTTGGCACGATGGCGCGAATGCGATCGGTCGTATCGCCGAGATTACTCGCCACTGCGATGCCCGAGACGATGTTTAAAATATTGTGATCGCCAAACATCGACGATTGAAACATCCCGACGCTGCGACGTTTGTGGAAAAGCTCAAACTCCACGCCTTTTTCGGAATGCACTGTTTTGCCCACGCGCCACGTGGCGCCTTCCGTAGTGCCGAAGGTTTGCACCGGGCACTGGCTGAGCGCTAAGACTTTTTGCACCACGGGATCTTCGTGCCGAGCAATGCACAAGCCATTCCCTGGCAAGAGGGCCACGAGTTTTTCAAACGAACTCTGGACGTGCGCTAGGTCGCGATAAATATCCGCGTGATCAAATTCAATGTTAGAGAGCACAACTATCGAGGGATGGTAGTGCAAAAACTTTGGGCCTTTGTCGAAGAACGCGGAATCGTACTCATCGCCTTCTCCGACGAAAACTTGGCCTGAATTAAGTGCCGCTCCACTAGGTAGATCGACGGGAACTCCGCCCACCAAGTAACTGGGATCGTGTCCCAACTCGTGCAAGAGAAACGCGATCCAACTCGTAGTGGTTGTCTTGCCGTGAGTGCCCGCACAAACCACACTTAAGCGGTTTTGAATAACAAAACGACGAACGGCTTCGGGAAACGAAATAAAATACTTTCCCGATCGGATCCAAGCAACGGCTTCGGCGTTATCCCGGCGGATAACGTTTCCAATCACTACGACATCCGGATCTACCTTCTCCAGATTCTCGGCTTTAAAGCCTTCAAAAACTTCTACGTTGGCATCGGCTAAAACGCTTTTCATCGGCTCGTATAAAGCGCCGTCGCTTCCCGAAACAATGTAACCGCTGTGAGCCATCGCCACGGCGAGAGTGCCAGTGCCCGTGCCGCCTACGCCGACAAAATGCACTTTTTTGAGATCCTTATTATCAGCCATGCGGTGCTCCGTTTTTGCTGCCTTCCCATCGGGAATGCATTAAATCGTGAAATTGTGGACGGAACACACGTACGCGTTCGTCTAACCGCGATGGGTGCACGCGATTAGTCAGCGTGACTAAAAAAGCATCCGAGTCTGGATCAATCCACACACTCGTACCCGGGTAACCCAGGTGTCCAAAACTGTTTGGCGAAAAGCGCGAACCAGCAGACGAGCCGGTTTCCGACTTTGTATCCCAACCCAATCCCCAAGAGCCCAGCGTGGGCACAGCAACCTTGGTAAAAATCTCGGCGGTCTTTGCGGACAGCCATTGCGTGCGGCCTTTGCGAGCATCGAGCCAGTGACGTGCCCAAGATGCAACGCCAAAAGCGGTCGCAAAAAGTCCTGCGTGCGCAGCAGTTCCGCCCATTGCCTCGCAGTTCTCATCAAAAACAATTCCGCGCAAAGCAGCGCGGCGTTCTTCACGAAATTCCGTCGCCACCGCTTTTGCCGCTGTCACGGGACCGAACTGCACTCCCCGCAACGCCAACGGCTTTTTCACTTCGGTTTCAAAAGCAGTTTTGATATCGCCCCAGATTTTTTCAATGACGAGTCCCAAAATCCAAAAACCCACGTCGCTATAAACTGATTTCGTGGGCTTAGGCGTGGGAAATAGGTGAGAACTATTTTGGGCAAGCCATGCGGATACGGAAGTCATGGGCGTTTGATGAAACGGCAGCCAAGCCGCTAGGCCGGATGAGTGCGAGAGCAAACTATGCAAGGTAAGTCCGCTGTAAGGAGTGCTGGGCAAGTACTTGCCGACGGTTTCACCTAGGTCCAATTGCTTGCGATCCACTGCGCGCGCTAATACCGATCCGGTCACAACCGCTTTGGTCATCGAACCAATATCAAACAGCAGCTTGTCGCCGACTTTCTCGTTGTTCCAATAATCGGTAACGCCGCCACTCCAGTACTCGGAAACACCACGGTGCTCGGCCCAAATTTGATAAGCAGAAAATACGAATGCTAAGCGCTGCGACTCAAGGAACTTCTGAATGGGGTCCTGGTTGGCCAAAACGATTTAAGGCAGAAAGAGTAGGAACTACCTCTGTCGCCATCCTCAACGGATTCTTCTTTCGAATGCTGAACCCGTACAGGTTACCGTAATTACTGAGGCAATAAAAGCTATCAGGACCTGCCGCTGTAGCAGAAGCAAGCGAGCCTGCTCCGAGCCGGTAGGTATCCACCACTGCACCGGTTTTCGCATCCAAGAGATAAATCGGATCACTCGAAACGGTGAAGACTACATAATCTCCGACGCGCGTCGGTTGCGTGCCAATGCCTTCGTATTTAATGCTCCACGCGGGCTGACCCGTGTCGCGATCTAACGCGTAGAAAGATCCGTTGGTGCCAGCGAAGAACACTCGATCTTTTTCGACGAGATAACCGCCGTAGGAACCAACTGGGAAAATCCACTGGGTATCGCCATTGTCGCGATTGAGGCTCACTGTGTTGCCTTCGTAATTGCTCACAATCACCGAGCGCTGGTCGACATAAGGCTTCACATCGACGTCGTAGAACCGACGCTGCATGCGACGTCCTTGCACTTGTTTTTCCCAGCGCACCGAACCATCGCTGATATCGAGGCTCACGATTTTGCCAGACGCAAATCCGACGTAAACGGAATCATTAAAAACTGTGGGAGAGGATGTGCCGCGGACCGACATTTTCTCGTCACCGCGACCGGAATACTGCCAAAGCGAAGCGCCGGTGTTTTCGTGCAGAGCAAATACTTCTTCGGCAGAGGAAGTGAGGATCACTTTTCCCCGCGTGATCTCAGGAGCCGAGAGCCACTCAGAAAGTTTATGAATTTGCCAAGCGATGCTGCCATCGCGGGTGTTGAGCGCCTGCAAATTTCCGTTGCGATCCCCGACGATTAATTTGCTACGGCCTTGATTGAAGCCACCTTCCACACCCGCTGGCATTTTGGTGCGCCAGAACAGATAGGAATCTTTGCGGTGCAATGCGACTGCTTCGCCTGCGAGGCTTGCTATAAAAAGGATATCGCCCAAGATAACCGGCTGCGTGCGTTCGCGCGAAATGACAATCTGCGATTTTTCGTTGCGTAAGGGCATCGCCCAGTCCGCGATGATTTCAGCCGACCCGGTGGCCGCAAAAAGGCTGGGACACAGAGTGGATAGCAATAGCAAAGCAGAAGCGCGCATGGTGTTGGTCCGTAAAAGACGGTCGTTATTTAGGGTCGTTAAACAGCTTGGTCTGAACCCGACGGAGCGCCGACTGAGCGAGCCGTTCGTACTCACGGTTTTTCTCAGTTCCACTAAACTCCTTAATAACGTCCTGGTAAATCTGAACAGCACGATCTTTTTGGCCCTGCATTTCTGCCACGCGGCCGGTGCTCATCATCGCCAGGCCTTTGGAAACGGCGCTGATTTTTGCTGCAGCTTGGTATGCCTCATCTGCTTTTTTCAGATCGCCCGCGATTTCGTAGGCGTTAGCGACGTTAATTTCTAAAAGCTGTTTTTCTTCGGTCGCTAGACCGCCGAACTTGCTCGCTTTGGTGTACCACTCAGCGGCTTTGGCCGAGTTTTCCTTTTCCACTGGCAACGCTGTGAGGTTCACAGCGAACATTGGTTCGGATTTCTTGGCACCTTTACCGACAGCGGCGGCTGGCGGAGTAACTTCTAATTGTTTGTCGACCGTCGCTTTTGCCAGCGAGAGAAAGTGATCGCCCAAGACGACTGCAGCGTAAGAACCGGCGCGGCTGCCCGAGTTGCTGGTGTGCATTTTCTCTAATGCTGCCCAGCGTCCTGGCTCTTCCACTTTGTAGGCTTCGTAAAAAGCTTCCCAGGCTTTTTCGCTCTGTCCTGCTTGCCAGCGCGTGAAACCGTACCAGCCGAAAACGCCTAGAACGATGACGCCAACAAGAAGGGAGATTTGGCGGGTGCTTCCGGACAACTCCTCTACTCTTTTTCTGCCCCAAGCCACAAAGGCATCGGGTCTTTTTAGCTCTTTACGGCCTTCTTTCGAAAGTCTGTCACTCACGGGTACGTCTCCTAAAACTGGCCATAAGCTAGCAGACAGAGTCGGCTCTTTCAAAGCCTGCTTGCCGCCTCGGCGCAACTTAGGGAATAATTGTAATCCATGAGAAAAACTGCACTTTTGGTCTGCGTAGGGTTGGGGTTTTTACTATCGGAACCCCTTTGGGCGTTGAAAGATCTCTCGGATCGGTTGGGTTTTGGGATGACTTATCACCAATTCCAAAAATCCTCGGGTGTCTCCATGCGCTACCACGCTGACCGGTATTTTTCGGTTACGGCGGTTGTAGGAATGAATGTCGCCAAGGGCATTCACGACCTAGTGGCAGGCGCCAAAATCAATCGCAATCTAGTGGTCGAGGAAAACGCCCTGTTTTATCTGGGTCTCGGTGGGTTTGCGCTCTCTAGGCGAACCGCTACGACCAGCGATACCGGCGTCGAAGCCGATGCTTTGGGCGGAGTGGAATTCTTTCTCTCCGGCCTTCCTAATTTGGGCATCCAACTCGAAGGTGGAGTTGCACTGCGATTGCTCAACGGCTTTGCGTTAGAGACGTTTGGTGGCGGTTTCGCCAGCGCCGGAATGCATTATTATTTCTAAGTATTCCAACTGAATACAACCAACGCCCATTGGGGTCAGGTATAATTAACAAATAGAATACGCACGTAAGGGGACGTTTATGCCTGGGTTTTTGCGTCTGTTACAGACTGTGGTGACATGCGTTTTTTTGCTCACCGCTACTTTCGGTCACGCGGAAAGTCAGATCAATGATTATCCCGGCGTAAAAGATCCCTTTGGCGATCCGAGTAACTACGAATTTTCTGAAGACGAACAATCCGACAAAGAATTTTTCCACCTAGGAAGATTCCTGATGTTGGGCGTTGATATTGGTGCTGGGATTTTTACCGGCGGTTTGGGCATTAGCACGGCCCCCGGCGTGAGCTTCGGTGCTCGCCTCCTCTTCTTCTTCGATCGGGCGGTGGCTCTAGAGGCCGCAGTTCATTACGCCTATCACTTAGACCAAGTGCGGACGTCGGCAGGTCTTGGCATCGATTACGACAACGACTTTATCCCGATTACTTTGGGCTTTCGCTATTACTTCGACACGCGTGGCGCACCGCGCGCGATTTCGATCGCAAATCCCTACTTAGCTGCAGGAGCTGGGATCTACATGCGCACACTCACCGCATCGCAATCCTCGACGGGAGTGACCGCGCCGAATGATGATTCGAAAAATTTCGGCATCTACGGCGGAGCTGGAGTTGAGTTTCCCGTCTACGGCAACCACTTCTACATTGGTGCTGACGTGCGTTATCACATGATCTTTTTTGCCGACGAGTCGAGTACGCTGGGTGGACTCGTTCCCGCCGGCGAACGTGGCGGTGACTACCTCACAACCATGCTGAGTCTGACCTACAATTTCTAGCCTTTTCTGACTAGAATCATAAGTCCATCACCTGGGGGCTTATGAAAATTCCACGGATCTCGTTTTTCTTCCCCGGCCTCGCTTGTGCCGTCGCTATCATCGTCGCCATCGCGTGCACGAAGAACCAACCACACAACGTCCAAGTCTCACTCAATTTTGATCTCGGCCGCGAACGCGGTCCGAATACCGCCTCTGACATGGATTGTTTCATCGTCAACGTGCGCGGTGAAAATACCCTTTCCACTTTTGGGGATAGGACGTTTAACAACGGGGTCACTTCGACGTGTTTGAAGTTGGGCACTGTTTCCGAGGCAGCTACCGTTGGCGACGCGACGACAAAAGGAATCAAGCTTCAAGTGCGTCCAGGGAATAGGCGGACTATTGAAGTACTGGGATACACGGGCACCCTGGGAACTCAATGCTCGGGAAAAAAAATAAACGACCTTTTAAATCAGGCCTCCGCTTCGCTCTACATGTTGGGAAGTGTCACGGTGGATCTGGCCAACGATCAAATTGTTTCGATCCCAAACTCCTACACGACTTCCGTTCCAGACAGTGTGGATGGCTGCAAAGTGGGTGGCGGTAATCAAGGTGGCTACAACGCCCGACTTTTCCATCACGATATTTTGGGAAACATTTTCACTCGGCTTGATTTCAAAGCAAAACACATTCACACGATCCGCAATATCGGAACGTCTATGTATATCGGCGGCGAGTTTGAAGATGGCCACGGACTTCCTAATGCTGACAATCTGATTATCTATGATGCTAGCACAAGCACTTTTGCCGCTCCGGGAGCTCCTCTCAACGGGCCCGTGCGAGCTGTTGCTAAAATTGGCAGCAATCTCTATATCGGCGGAGATTTCACCAATGCAGGCGGAAATAGCGACGCGAATCGAATTGCGATGTGGGATGGCAGCAACTGGGTTGCATTGGATCAGGGAATCAACACTGGTTCGGTAACTTCTCTCGCCGCCATCGGCACTAATCTCTACGTCGGCGGCACTTTTGACCGCATTAATGCCAATACAAACCTGGGATACTTCGTTCGTTGGAACGAAGCTGCGACGCCAGCGCTATGGGAAACAGCTGGAGGAGGTATGGGTGGCAGCACCAGTGCAGTGAACGCGCTGGTAAAACACGCCTCCACGGAAATCATCATCGGCGGAGACTTCACGGATGCTGGTGGAAATTCTCTTGCAGATAACATCGCTAAGTACGATGAGCCTAGCGGCATACTATTGTCCGTAGATCCGCTGGCGGGGCTAAATAGCAAGGTAGCTAGCTTAGTCTCCACCGGGAGCATTCTATACGCCGCCGGAAGTTTTACCGATGCGGGCGGCAACGTCGCTTCAGACAAAATCGCAAAGTTCATCACCGGATGGGGCCCTGTTCAAAACGGCCTCTCTTCTGGAGAGCCACTCGCCGTGAGTTACAACGGCAGCCAAGTTTTTCTCGGCGGAGATTTCTCCTCGGTCAGTGGCGCCCCAAATACAAAAAATATCGGACGCTTTAACGGTTCGACCTGGACCAGCGTTGCGGGCGGCTTAAATGGAAAAGTAACAGCGATAGATCATTACGCCGGTTCCAATGCCTTCGTCGGCGGAGAATTCGACGATGGGGATACGGTCCCAGTTCCCTAAAGAGCGTAGAGAGCATGAACGCGCGTCGACGGTAGCTTGCCGGCTCGGTAATTCTCACTGACCGGTAAAGACGCTCCAAAGAACGACGAAGCTCGCGAGCGCAATGCGGTACCAAGCAAAGAGCGAAAAATCGGCTGTCTTGAGATAATTAATCAAAAAGAAAATACTCACCACGCCTGAAATAAAAGAGGCACTCAAACCCGCAGCTAAATGACTTACCGGCACACCTATTGAGCCCTGATCGAATAAGCCCTTCACTTCAAACGCCGCTGCAGCAGTGATAATCGGCAGCGAAAGCATAAACGAGAAACGAGCAGCTGCTTCGCGAGTAAGTCCCAGAAGGCGGCCCATTGTCATCGTTGCGCCCGATCGGGAAACGCCAGGCACCAAGGCGGTCGCTTGAGCAAAGCCAATCCAAAGCGCATCCCGCATCGACATATCTTCTACTGGTCTGAGCGCTGGGTATTTACCGTCGATCCAATAGAGTAGAAACCCGACAAAGCCCAATGCCACTGCAATGAGAAGCGGGCTGCGAAATGTACCTTCAAAGTAATCATGAAACAGAAAGCCTGCCAGACCCGCAGGGATTGTACCGAAGAAGAGATACCAAAACAGTAATCGATCGCGATCCCATCCCACGCGGCGTTCGACAATGCTCGCCAAACCCGCGCGCAGCACTCGGATCCAATCGCCAAAAAAATAAATCAGCACCGCAACCAGTGTTCCTATGTGTAGGAACACATCAAAGGCTAGTCCGGGATCTTTCCAACCAAAGAGCCACGGGAACAGCACCAAGTGCGCCGAGCTACTAATAGGGAGAAACTCCGTTAGACCCTGTACCAGCCCAAGGATGATCGCTTGAAAAATGTTCATTTCTTAGAGCTTACCAGCGCCTGCACGGAATTGTAATGCTCGAGAAGTCCCTTCAAGATCTTCAAACGAATCGCCGGAACTTTGTTGCCGCCAGCACCTTCCATATCCACTCCCATGGTGATGCTATTGAGAATGGCCTCTTCGGTCATCTCGATCGCGGCGCGGTAGGCGTTGTCGATCTTAGAATCATTCATCACAGTCAGGGCACGCCGCGCTTCACCGTCGCTACGCCGCACGACGTTTGTCGTCGAGAAACCAAGAATGATCTCGCCACTACCATGCGCACCATAACTGCCGACTCGTCCGATTCCCAGTGCCGCGCGTTTGCAAATTCGGCTGAGCTGTCGACTGACTAACGGCAGATCGGTTGCAAGAATCACGATGATGGAACCATAGTTCTCTGTGCGTCGGCGATAACCGCCCTGCTCTTGCGACAGGATACGGCCAACAGGATAGCCATCCATGCGCAGATGTTCCATGTGGCCAAAGTTGCTCACGACCAGAACACCCATGGTGTACTTTTTGCCGCCGACCGTGATCACGCGGCTTGCGGTGCCGATGCCCGCCTTGAAATCGCAGCAGATCATGCCCGTACCGGCGCCGACTGCTCCTTCGGTGACCTTTCCGCTCTTGGCATTTTCTAAAGCTTGAAACACGTGTTCTGGACGAATGTGCTGCCCTGCAGCGTCATTGAGAAAACTATCGTCGCATTCGCCGACGATGGGGATGATGACTTCTTGCTCTCTTAGCGTGGGATGTTTTTTGCCCATCCACTTTACGACACCATCGCTCACGCGGCCGACGCTCATCGTGTTGGTCAGAAGAATGGGAGTCTCGATCATTCCCCATTCCATTGCTTGGGTCATGCCCGCGATTTCGCCGGCACCGCTCAAGACAAATCCGCCCGTCTCTACTGATTCATTATACGTGTCTTCATTCGGCAGAATGACTGTCACACCTGTGCGCACTGGACCTGTGCCCGGTTTGCGTCGTCCTGAGCCTTCGATCAAAGTCGCATGACCGACTTTGACTCCTTTAACGTCGGTAATTGCGTTGTTAGCGCCGGTGGGAAACTCACCGATCTGCAATCCAAGGTCGCGCACTCGACAGCGCTCAAGCGCCATTTTTTCATATCGTTCTCTAAGAGATCCCCGGTGACTCATGACCCATGCTTTCGAATACGTCCGGCATTACGCCATCGCCCAATGGCAGGGCTCAGAATGCGGCGAATGAGGTTGGTGTAACCCAGGCCGGAACGGTCCGCCAAGATCGCGAGATCGCTAAATCCGGGAGAAAGCCCAGGCAGCGGATTAATCTCTAAGAAATAAACTTCGCCTTTGTCTGTTAAGCGGAAATCGATCCGCGCAACATCGCGACATCCCACCGAGCGAAAAGCCTTTTTCGCCAGATTGCTGATCTTACGATCCATCGCTTTGCCCAAACTCACCGGGCAATCGACTCGAAACAGCGGATTGTCTTCAACAGGAGAAGTCTTTGCTTCAAAGGAATAGACAGGGAATTTCCCTGCTGCACTTTGGAAAACAATTTCCAAGGGCCCTAAGGTCTTGAGAGTGGAGGTACCAAGAATCCCAATCGTGAACTCTCGTCCCTCGACATATTCTTCGCAGAGCACCGGCGTTTTAAACGCATCCCAGAGTTCTTTTACAATTCGATCTAACTCTTCGGGATTGGTAGCAACGCATTTTTGGTGAATGCCCTTGGAAGTGCCTTCGTGGTTTGGCTTGGCAATGACCGGAAAGCGCAAGCCCGGTTCAACCGACCTGCCACCCTGATACAGACGATAGCCCGGAGTAAGTAGACCATCTTGGATCAAAAGCTTTTTCGTTACGGCCTTGTCCAACGTGATGGCTAAACACGTCGCATCGCTACCGGTGTGCTCAATGCCAAGGAGATCGCAAATCGCCGGCACTTGCGCCTCTCTCGAGCGCTGACGGCTGCCTTCTGCAATGTTGAAGACGATATCGGTCCGCGAGTCTTTTAATTCTTCGGCCAACGTTCGAGTGGCTTCGATGGGGAAAACTTCTCCGCCAATTTTTGCAATCGTGTTAGCCAAGTGATCGACTGTTTCTTGCGAATCAAACTCCGCTTCGTCCTGATAACCCGGGTGGTCGTGCTGACGGCGTTTGAGATTGTAGACCAGCGCAATTCGCGGTGGCCGCGTGCGCAGACGTCTCGAAATCTTCGCGGGCGAGCCGCCCAACTTAAACCGCTGCACCGAAGCGTCGACGATTTTTAAGATAGTTTGGTTGTAATCCAACCCCAAGAGCTGAGTAGCAGCAAAGATACCGGCACCCGGCTGTAAGCTAGGCAGAGCGTTGATTTCTAAGAAATAGATTTCGTTATCTGGCGTGATCCGAAAATCCACTCGCGAGAAATCTGCTGCGCCCACGGCGGGCACAATGGCTTTTACCAACCGCATTAATTGCAGACGCACATTGGCGTCGAGAGCTGCAGGGCACTTAACCGAAACCGCGTTGTCGTCGAAATTCTTAAGTTCGTAATCGTAAATATTGAGTTCGCCGGCTTTTGAGTAAACATACTCAAGCGGCTCGAGCACTCCGCCCTCACCCAAACCTGCGATATAAGGCACCGCCACATCTCGGCCCGGAATAAACCGCTCAACTAAGATACCGGCAGGAAACGCTTTGAGGCACTGACCACCATAGTCGAGCAAGTCCTGCGGCTGATTGCAGACGGACTTTTGCGTAATCCCCTTACTCGAGCCTTCGTAGTTGGGTTTCACAAAAACCGGGTAACTCATTTCCCGAGAAATAAACTGCAGTTCGTCGGTCGACTGAATAAAGAAACCTTCGATGACGGGAACGCCGCGGCTCGCGACCATTTGTTTGGTCAAAAATTTATCGAGCGTCAGGAAACAGCCGTACGGGCCCGAGCCCACGTACTTCAGCTGGAGCTGTTCGTACATTGTCGGCCCTAAGCTCTCGCGTCCGATGCCGTGGTATCCCTCAGCCGTGTTAAAAATCAGATCCGGCTTGGCATCCATGAGCTGTCGGATCCAACCATACGGTTGGGTAGCTAGGTTCATCTCAACATCGATGACCTCATGACCTGCGGACCTAAGAGCGGCGTCAATCGCGCCGATAGTCTCCGGAGTATCAAATTCAGCTTGTTCTAGGGAATTGTCTCTTTTGCGGTTGTAGACGAAAGCGATTTTCATCGATTTCTGTACTATGGGACAATCGTTTTCAGTTTCAAATAAAAATTTCGAATTAATTCGATTTTGAAGACTGCGGAAACAGGTAGGTGGCATTTTTGCCGAGAGGAACGATGTTAGGAAACTTCCAAACGAAAACAGCTTCGTCGTTTTGGTCTATCGAAGCGGGGGATCGCAGGTCGCGTTCGAGGTGATCGCAATAGCGATAGCCGACGTGAACGCGATTGCCGTGCACGAGCTGCCAGTGATTGCGAATCGCCTCGTCATCTCCGACTACCCGCGACAATTGCATGGCAGGAAACTCAGGCGACTCACATTCATAGAGAATGATGCGGCGGATTTCTTTTGGATTTGCACGCAAGACCGCCTCGTGGAGTTCCCGTTGTAGGCCGCCCCAATGTTGCCAACCCAATTTATTAAGCTGCCAGGTCGAGAAGGTGACGAAAACGAGCAGACAAACTCCGGCTTGCAACCCCAGTGAGGGTTGGGCCGTTTTTTCACGGGCTCCGCTGTCGGACAGAGGGAGATCCGCCTGGCAAAGTGCGATGGCAAAAGCCAGAAAGAGTGAAGGCAGATACCACCAACCGGGAGAGAAGAAATTTTGTCCCAGATAAACCGCACTCGAGACTCCAAAATAGGGAATCCACCAGCCACGTCTGACCAAGGCTCGTCCCCATTTTTTCCAACGGCTTAGATCGAGGCGTGCATCGAGCGCAATCCAGAGAAACGCGGTTGCTAAAGGCACACTCCAGAATTTAGCGAGACTTGCCGCCCAGAGTGGGAGTGAAAACGCTGGCTTGTAACTTTGGTTCCACGGCATCAGACCCAAACGAATCGTGAGGTACACCAGGCCGACAATTACCAGCGGAGCGAATTGCCGAATCCAAAATGGGACGCGTTTGGTGAACTGGAATTTTTTCTCCGAGAGAGTCATCCCAGCTATTAGAGCCAAATGAAAAACGGTGCTTTCCTTGAATCCAAGCGAGAGGAAAAACAAGCCAATAGCCGCCCAGAGTGCGGGGTCGGTAACTCTAACTTTTTTGCGACTAGCTAACTCCATCCAACAGGCAGTGACTGACATGAGCAAAAACGCCTGGGGAACATTCATCAGCCCTTCCCCAACCCAAGCGAGACTACCGATGTGAAGAGGAATAGCGGCGGCGAAGAAGACGAGGAAAGTGTCTGCAGCAGTGCGTCCAGAGAACCGCTTTAAAGCGGTGTAGCCAATGGCGAGAGTCGCCGCGAAAAGTGCAAACAGCGTGACGAGCCAAAGATAGTAGTGAAACGAAAACGCCTGAAAGAATATGTACGTAAACAGTTTAAAGAACGGCCTAAAGAACCAATCAATTTCTTGTTGGCGAAAGTAAAGCGTTGGACGGAAGAGAAAGCCCCAGTCACCCGGCAAATGCAAAACGCTGTTTCCTAAAATCCACCAATCGTCGTGGCGGAAGAAGCAAAGTGGAAAAAGCACCACCAAGTAAAGAGCGCTGACAACAAAAGCAACCAAGAATGCAGGGCTAGAAGCAGCTGATTTCCAAGCGGGGCGATTTCTTCGCATGCCCTATCGTAGCAGATTGACTGAGTATTTTTTAACTTCAGAGAACGCCCCGCAACAAAAGTTAACAGCTATTTGGCCGATTCCCGTCGCGGAACTTTGTCGCCGATAGACTTAATAGTCAGGTCGGAATTCCTTCCTTCTAGAAGAACCCCAAAATCAATCAAGACATCTTTAGGAGAACAGAAATGCTTAAGTCTATTTGTACGTTTGCGTTGTTGAGTATGACTGCGTTTGCCGGGACAGTTTCGCCCATGTTGATCAATGGCAAATTGGTGAAGTCGACGAAACATCCAGAAATGGTGCAGATCCGAACCAATGGTGCGGAGTGCGGAGCCACGGTTGTGGGCGAGCAAGTCATCATTACCGCTGGCCATTGTGTAAAAACGGGCGACATTGGAGAATTCACTTACAAGGGCAAAAAGTATAAGGCGAAATTTACCCGCCACCCTGATTACACTGCGAAGGATGTAGATGTGGCGTTGGGGCTAATTAAGAAGCCAATGAAAAAAGCGACGCCGATGACCATTGGTGGAAGCGCCTCTGTAGGTAGGACGGTTGAAATGTTCGGCCGCGGTTGCACGTCAGCGAGTGGTACGGGCTATGACCCGACGCAACTACGCACCGGCACGAGTGTGATCACGGGATTCTCTGGTACGGACATGGTTACCGCTATGCCATCGGGTGCGGCACTTTGTTTCGGAGATTCGGGTTCGGGCTTTTTTGTCGACGAATCGGGTGACCGTGTTCTCTTAGGAATTGCTTCTAAGGGCAATGTTAAGGACACCAGCTACGCCACGCGCTTGGATGTGTTCGAGACCCAAGACTTTATCGAGGAGTTTGCTGATGATAAAGCGGTAGATATCTGCGGTGTGTCCGTCGACTGCTTATAAGCGGAGATTCAAATGGCCCTCTGCTACTTGGGTTTTGATTTTTAAAAAAACACCAGTGGTAGAGGTGCCATCTTCTCTTGTCATTCTCCATGTCCTTGGATAGACCGGCGCTTGGGGGTGATTCGTGAAACTTCTATTTTTAACTCTATTACTAACTTCGAAACTTCTCTTTGCTGCAGATGCTACGAGCTCTGTCGTCAGCATTCCCTTCGGCAGCCCGAATTGCCAATCCGTAAAGATTAGCAGGCACGTGTTTGCGACCGTTACCCACTGCTTGGTAAGTTTCACGAGTGGCAAACAACTTCTCCATGTGACGGATTCCATCGTTCTTCATTACGATGTGGACCGCGATAAAAAAGCAAAAGTTACTGTTACCGACATCGGTTGGCACCCTTCGCTCCGCAAACCGAAGGGCGGCCTATTGCTCGCAACCGACATGACGGATTTTTCGGAGCTGATTCTTTTTAAAGTTAAGGAAGATACAGCCGGCATTGCCGAAGCCTCACTTCTGAGTGAGGCGGATTGGAAAGCAATTGCGCCAACGGACAAAGCGGGTTGGGTGGGCACGCGTAAAAACGCGATGGGCCTTCCATCGGCGACATTATTGAGTTCGGAAGTCTATACTTCCAAGAACTATCGTCTAGCGACGGTAGAAATGCTGCTGGTAGCGGGCAAAAAAGCCCCGTGGGTTGAAAAAGGAGACTCCGGCTCTGGCCTGTTTACGTTGGATGCGAAGGGCAAGCCCGAGAAATTGATTGGCATCGTTTCGATGCGAGAGACGACAGACCAAAAAGATGTCCTGCTCTTTAGCAAAGCGTTCCCCATGGGCGCTGGAAGTATTTCCGAGCAGATTTTCTCAGGCATCGAAAAGACGATGGACTGGGAAACTGACTGGCGCGTGATTTCCCCATAATTCACTGAAAATGCCGATTTTGAGGTTTTAAGAAAGATGGTGCGGGCGGAGGGACTTGAACCCCCACACCTTTCGGTACAGGCTTCTAAGACCTGCGTGTCTGCCAATTTCACCACGCCCGCGTAGCAGAAGAAAAAAGAAGATATTTTTTTTATGCCCAGAATGCAAGTCGGGAAGAAATCTCCTAATGGCAGGGCACTAGGTAAGGCGCCACGGCACCGCAGAAGTGCGCGGGTGATAAGGGACTTTCCCAGTAGCCTCTAAGATGTTTTGAAGGACGTAATTTTTAGCCAGTGCAAACGCCCTCCCCCAAGCCACAATTCGGGTAAAGGGCAGCCCATCCCAAAAACCGCGTTTCAACTTGCAGCCTTTCCGCGCCCCGGTAACCCGACGAGCGACCAGCGCGGAAAGAGTTCTCACAAACCCCTGAAACCCTTTGCGATCCCGCGCCTGAATCAGCAGGTGCAAATGATTACCGTTGTTGGAGAACTGAAAAATCCGCACACCCCAATCCCGGCTCAGTCGCTGAACCAAATCAGCCACAAACGTCGAATGCTGCTTCGAAAGAAAAGACTGCGTACCCACAGCCTGCGAAGATTTCAAAACCAAGTGCATCGCGCGCTTAGTAGCAATCGGCCTCCGAACTTTGCGCTTACCACTAGACCTGGCCCCACCAAAAAAGTCTTTCTGCTTGAGAGAATCAAATGAAAATTGCGCTGACATAAATCTGATATATCGTCGATAAAGACGCGGGGCAATATCATTATTCTTAAATTAGGGGAGCACAAAAACAATTCTATCGACGATAAACCGCCGACTCGTACTCCGCACAAGATTGCTTCGCTTCGCTCGCAACGACATCGCCAACCGAGTGGGCGGTGTAAACCTTAGCAAGCTTCTACCAACGCGAATCAATTACTCCCACTTACCAACCCAGCCGGAACTGATCACGGCTTCGTCCAGCTGCCCCCCTCACAATCCTTGGCGCATAGTCCGCATGGGTTGGTAGGGAAAATAAAGTATGACTCGCGTTGGTAGAAGCTTGCTAACTTCGACACCGCCCACTCCACGTTTCTGCAGGCGCAGGAAAGGAACTCCCAAACTTTTAATCCCCCCTCCCCCGTGCTATTTCCAACCGACGTGAAAAAACCAGCAAAGCAAAACTCCACCGCTACTCCGAAAGATATCCAGGCCTGCCTAATCTGGCTCCGCGCCGCGTACCCGAACTCTAAAACCGAACTCACTTACGAAACCCCATTCCAACTCCTCACCGCAGTCATCCTCTCCGCGCAATGCACTGACGCGCGTGTGAACCAAACTACGCCTGCGCTTTTTGCCGGTTATCCCGACGCTCCCAGCATGGCCAAGGCGCCCATTCCCAAAATTGAAAAGCTTATCCAGTCCTGTGGTTTCTACCGCATGAAAGCTAAGGCACTTAAAGGCATGTCCGAAAAAGTCTTAAAAGATTACAACGGCGAGATTCCCGGCGACTTAGATGCCCTCACCTCACTCCCCGGCGTTGGACGCAAAACCGCAAGCGTCATCCTCAATCAAGCCTTTGATATCCCCGCTATTGCCGTCGATACACACGTCAAACGCGTAAGTAACCGCCTTGGATGGTCCTTCCATCCACATCCCGATAAAATCGAATTTGAACTTAGAAATTTAATTCCAGAAAAAGACTGGTCAGAAATAAACGGACTACTGATTCTGCATGGTAGGAGGATTTGCAAGGCGCGCAAACCCTTGTGCGAAGAATGTGGAATTAAGAAATACTGCGCGTTCTATCAGGCATCAAAGCTGAAGGCGTAGGCGGAAATATCCATAATTTTCGTTTGTGCCGTCTTCGACTTCCGAATGTTGGTAGAGCAAAAACAACTGCGCGGTTTTGTGGAAATCTAAGACTGGCCCCATTTGAATACTCGCCAATCGGTTGTTGCCACCGCGACCCGTTGCCCGCATCGCCTCTGCCCGGGAGTAGAATCGCAAGCCGCGGACCATGCGAAACTGCAACATCGCCGCTCCGCCAACTGGATGGGAAATCCGCGTGGAGTCATTTAATTCGCCGCCAAAAACTTCGAGCGCCGTCCACAATTTCCAACGCGGGTATTCCCACGCAGTGAACAAGTTCCAAATGCCATTGCTCTTAAAGCTAATGCTCGACGGTTCCGCTTGATCCATCAAATAGCCGCTCGCTCCGAGCCAAATCTTCGATTCATAAACAGGGATTTTGCCCTGCAACGAAAACGTAAACGCCTTTGCCGCATTGGTATTGTGAGAGAAAATGCCGTTCCCATTAAACGCTCCCACTGTCAGCGACAGACGATCCGAGATCGGCTCCACTGTTAATTCCGTACCCAAATCGCGCGAAATAAAAATCGCTTTATGGCTCTCCAAATAATCAGGTACGAGCACCTGCATGTCCGCTAAATCCGGGCTCCACCACGGATTGTAAGTCGGCGTGAACATCCCGATACGCCAACTCATTCGCGATTTTGCACTCCAATCACCGCGCGCCGAGGTGTGAAAATCAACCCAAGCTTCTACCGGCGTAATTTGTGGCAATAATACCGTCGAGAACTCGCGGGTCTGGCCCAGCGACAGACGATAAGAAATGTAATTTCCGCTGCTGCCCCATGCGGTTAAGCGAACGCTCGAAAGAGCGAAGCCTTGCTGCAGCACCGAGCCAGCGTAGTAGCTGGTGTCTGTGCGCAAACCCAAGAGCAATAAATTTGAATCGTTGTAGGCTCCTAGCAATCCGCCTTCAGTGGGGATGCGAGAGTCATCGGATCTAACGAGTGGTGGCGCCGATTTAATGTCGACGAAATCTTCGTCGTCGGGCCCTTTGGTGCGAGGCTTTGCGACTGGAGCCGGGACGTTTTCAACCGGCTTGCCGCGGCCATCTTCTACAGCGGGAAGTAGTTCCGCAATTTCCTTATCTTGCGCGGTTTGTCTCGAAGCAGCTCGAGATGCAGCAAAAGATACTGAACAAACGCCAAACAGTGCAGTCGCTAAGATGATGCCAATTTTCACTTTTACCCCAATTATGCCCGTGGAAGCAGCACTTCAAACCGCGTGCCTTTACCCTTTGTAGATTCTACGCGGATTTCACCATGATGCGCTTCAACAATTTTATAGGCGGTGGCAAGACCTAGACCTGTGCCACGCTGCTTCGTGGTAAAAAAGGGCTCAAAGAGATGAGCCATAGTTTCTTCGCTCATACCGTGGCCGGAATCAGAAACCCAGAAACGTACATGGTGATTGCCTGAAGCAGCACAGCCCACTTCGACAACCCCCTTGTCCGGAATGGCTTGGATTGAATTAATCACAAAATTCCATACTACCTGGCGCAGTTTTTCACCGCTCGCTAGGGCTAACGTTCCCTTGGGAAAGCTGGTTTTAAATTCGATGCGGTGTGCCGAATCTTTTTGACCAGCTCTCACCGAAGACAAAACCTCTTCGAGCATGGTGCCGATATCAAAAGGCTCGAGAGTCATTTTGTCGGGCTTAACGAAATCTAAGAACTCAGTGATTAGCAGATTGAGGCGATCGATTTCGCGGATCGCGATATCCATTAATTTATGGCTTTCGGGGCCATCTAATTGTTTGGCGTCCCCGTCTCTAAGCATCTCAATGCTGGCGCTCATGCTAGCCAACGGATTACGGATCTCGTGGGCTATACCAGCTGCTAGTTGGCCAACCGCCGCTAATTTCTCATGCTGTTTTAACTTGTCTTCGAGCTGAATGAGTTTGGTGACGTCTTGAAAAAGCAAAACGCGTCCGCCTTGCGCCTGCTTTGACAGCAATCCACCTGCATAAGCATCGCCCGTATTGAGCTCTGCTACGTCGCCACGCAATATGCGTCGGTCGCGGCCCGTACCCAGTTCGACTACTTGCTGCAGCCGCGTACTTCCGCGGTGTAATTGAGACTCGACAAAAATGCGGTGAAAATCGTCGCGGGTTTGAGAAAGACGTACATCCACATGTGATTCTTCAGGCAAGTCCTCAGTCAACGGCGTCGCTTCGATCTGCGAAAAGAACGGCATCAATTCTGAAGAAGCTTCGGCCAAGCGCTTACCGACCAATTGCTCGCTAACCAGGTGCAAAATATTGCACGCGGCAGGATTGGCGAAATGCACAACCCCTTCCCCGTCCATCGTCAAAAGACCCGTCGGTAAACTGCTTAGGATTTTTTCTTGTAGCGATACGAGGCGCTCCACGCGCAGCGTTTTCTCCCGCAATCGCTCAGTAGTCCTAAGTAACTCTTCGCTGAGGTAACCGCCGACCACACCCACAGTCATAAAAAGTGCCGTATAAATTGCCCACGCAAAATAGCCAAGTTCCCCGCCTATCGACATACTCACCAATCCAAAGCCGGCGCTCGCAGCAACAGCAGCAAGCAACGCGCCTCGCTGAAAAAACGTGAGTGCGACGAGCAGAATCTGTACCAAGTAAAGTAGAACGAAGAGCGAAGATTCCGGATGCCAAAGCAACCACAGAGAAATGAGGCAGGTATCAAAAGTAAGATTAGCGACAGCAGCCCACGAACTATTTCCTAAGCGATCTAAGAAAACCGACTGACTTAAAATCGAAAGAAACGCGGCTCCCAACAGTAAATAACCATCTAGCAATTTAAGAAACGGCAACGCTTCGCCAGAAAAAAACCGTGGCAGAAGTCCCGCACCAAACAGCAAATACAGCGCAACCAACCGCCCCAAGAGCAGCCATTGCAGCCCCTCTTTGGCGCCGGTCGACGGGGGGACTCCAATCCCCAGTTGGACTTTCCAGTTTTTAATTTGCGAATGAATCATTTAGTTGCCCGAGATCTTGTCTGCGAGCTGGAAAATAGGCAGGTACATGGCAACAAGTAAGAATGCGATCATGCCCCCGACAATAACGATGATGATTGGCTGCAAAAGTCCAGTAAGCGCGCTAACCGCGTCGTCGACTTCGTCTTCGTAAATTGCCGCAACTTTAGCGAGCAATTCGTCGAGACGTCCGGTCATTTCACCAATGTTGATCATGTGAATCAACATGGGAGGGAAAACGCCGTTGGCATTCAAGCCTTGTGCGATCGTTTTACCTTCAGACACAAACGAAGCAGCAGTTTGGATACTGTTATTGATCGCGCGGTTTTTTACGAGCTTTATAATGATATCAAACACCGACAATAGCGGTACCCCGGCTTGAACGAGTGTTGCCATCGTTCGAGTCATCTGTGCGACCGCAGATTTCAGAATCAAAGGACCAAAGAGCGGAGCCTTGAGCAAGATCGGATCAAATGCTTGGCGAAAAGATTCCAACTGATAAACGGCAATGCTGCCGAAGAACATCCCTGCACCGCCGACTACGAGGTATTGAAAATTCCCCACGAACCAATTAGACAGCCCCATCACGAAAACGGTTAGTTCGGGCATCTTTGCATTCCCTTGCGAATAGAGTTTCGCAACTTCGGGAATAACTTTAACGAGCAAGAACACCAAGACGCCCACTGCGACGACCAAAGTAATTGCGGGATAGGTCAACGCGCCGATCACTTTGGATTTTAATTTGGCCAATTTCTCAAGCTGAAGACCAATCTGTTGCAGTGCTTTATCTAAAGTACCTGACAGTTCGCCGGCTTCGATAACGCGGATAAAAAACTCGCTAAAAATCCTCGGATGCTTCTCAAGCGACGCAGCAAGGCCCATCCCCGATTCGATATCTTCTTTGATTTTTACTAGAACTTTTTTGAGGGGGGATTTCGGCTTTTCCTGCATCTGCAAAATATCGAGACACTGCACGATGGGAACGCCTGAATCGACGAGAGAAGAAAACTGGCGAGTAAATAAAATAAGCTGCTTTAGCTTAACCGGGCTGCCTATCTCAAACTTCAGCAGCTTATTGAGATCAAACTGGCCAGCACCGGCTTCTTTGAATTCTTCAATGGAGAGAACACGGATTTCCAGCGCACGTACGCGAGCGCGTGCTTCCAATTCGTCTTCTGCTTCTATGCTTCCCGTCACTTCTTCTTTCTGACGGGTTACACCTGTGTATTTGTAGCGCATAAAAATTTAAGCGGTTAGCTGGCTGCGGAGCGGCGGTGCAGCTCGATAATATTCTTCAAAAGATCGTCTGGATCGGGGCTGTATGACAGCGCGTCTTCGGGGAGAATCACGCGCTTGCGAACCAGTTCCATCAAGGACTGATTGAAGGTGATCATTCCAGTATTTTCCTGACCAATCATCATGGCCGAAGGAATTTGATAAATTTTGTTTTCGCGAATGAGGTTTCGAATTGAAGCATTGGGAATCATCAGCTCCAGCACCAGCGCTCGGCCTTGCCGGTCGGCTCGCTCAACCAGTGCTTGGGTAAGAATTCCTTCCAGCGTCATCGAAAGCTGCAAGCGAATTTGATCTTGCTGCTCCGGAGAGAAAACCTGAATAATGCGGACAATACTCTGATACGCGCTGTTGGTGTGCAGAGTGCTCATCACCAAGTGACCCGTTTCGGCCAATTGCAGAGCGACTTCGACAGTTTCTTTATCGCGCATTTCACCGACGAGAACGACGTCTGGATCTTCCCGCAATGCTGCTTTTAGCGCGCCGCTAAAACTCAAAGTATCCTGACCAATTTCCCGCTGGTTCACAATGGATGCCTTGTGGGAGTGGATGTATTCGATAGGATCTTCAATCGTAACGATATGGAGATGTTCCATCTCGTTGAGCGCATCGATCATCGCAGCGAGCGTGGTGGTTTTACCCGAACCAGTAGCACCGGTTACAAGCACCAGACCGCGCGGTTTGCGCATCAAGTTGTCGATCATTGCTGGCAGACCTAAATCTCCTAGCTTAGGAATTTCAAAGGGAATGTGACGAAATGCGCCGGCCACAGCGCCGCGCTGGTAATAAACGTTGGCCCGAAACCGTGCGAGGTCGCGGATTCCAAACGAGAAGTCGATTTGTTTCTTCTCTTCAAAAAGTGCTTTTTGCTGATCGGTTAGAACGGAGTAACAAAGCTCTTTAGTCTGCGCCGGTGTGAGCAATCCCATTTTGGCTTTTAAAATTTGCCCGTGCACGCGGTACGACGGCGCGCTGCCGCTCGTAATGTGCATGTCCGAAGCTTTGTGCTCCAGCATGGCCTTCAATAGGACAGGTAAACTTAGCACTAGTTAAGATCTCCATCGGGCCGCGAGTTATTGAGAACTTCCTCGAGTGTGGTTTCTCCCCGATATAGCTTGATAAGCCCGTGTTGGCGCAGCGTGATTAACCCATCTTTCATCGCCGCGACTTTAATTTCGTCGGAATTTCCGCCCTTTATAATTTGAGTACGGAGATTCTCGGTCATCGGCATCACTTCAAAAATACCTTTTCGCCCTCTAAAGCCGGTGCCGTTGCAGGCGGGACATCCCTTGCCGCGCATCGGAGTGAGAGAGTCCAACCAGTTTTCTGGGACTTCCGCGTCGAGCATCATGCCACGATCCACTTTAGGATCAGGCGCGTTGCACTCAGGGCAATTCATACGAATCAGACGCTGAGCCTCGATCAAAACGATACTCGCAGTGATCAAAAACGGTTCAACACCCATGTTCTTCAGACGAGAAATCGTGCTGGGCGCGTCGTTGGTGTGCAGCGTGGAGAAAACCATGTGACCCGTCAGCGAGGCTTTAATCGCAATTTCGGCGGTTTCCCCGTCTCGAATCTCACCGACCATGACGACGTCCGGATCTTGCCGCAGTAACGACCGCAGAGCGAGAGCGAACGTCATGCCAATGCTCTCTTTAACCTGCGTCTGATTGACTCCCGCCATGTTGTATTCCGCGGGATCTTCTACAGTGCTGATATTGACGTCGACACCGTTCACCAAACTCAGAGCCGCATACAACGTCGTCGATTTACCGCTACCAGTAGGACCGGTAACGAGAATCATGCCGTAAGGCTGAATTGCGGCTTTTTCAAAGTGCTTAAATTGCTCGTCTTCAAAACCAATATTTTTGAGATCTGGAGTTTTGCTACCAGCATCCAAAAGACGCATCACGACTTTTTCGCCGAAAATCGTCGGCAAAAGCGAAACCCGAACGTCGACTTTGCGGTTCTGAATGCGAACCTGAATACGACCATCCTGCGGCAAGCGCTTCTGCGAAATATCTAGTTCCGACATCACCTTGATCCGCGCTGCGATCGCAGTTTTCATATTAGGCGGTAGGCGCATCACTTCGTGCAAGCTTCCGTCAATCCGGAATCGAATTCGAATGTGCTGCTCGTAAGGCTCGATGTGAATATCACTGCACTTACGCTTAATAGCTTCGACAAAAAGTTTATTGATAACCCGAATGACGGGCTTCTCGCTGCTTTCAGATTCGACTTCGTGAGTTTCTTTCTCTTTAGAAACTTCTACGATCTGGGTTTTATCGTCGAAATCGACATCATCCAAAGTGATGACAGCTTTTGCGTCTGTAGGCGCCTCAGGGGCTGCCGGTACCGGCGCAGCTTTGGCTGGTCCAGATTTGGCAGCTGGCCCCTTACCAGCGGCACCTGCTTCTGGTTTTGCTCCAGGAGCGGCGGCAGCCGATGCACCGTAAGTTTTTTCAATCAACTTACGAATCGCAGTTTCAGTGGCGAGATAAACCGAGACTTCCATGTTGCAGAGGAAGCGAATATCGTCGACAGCTGCAACGTTTGTAGGATCACTAATCGCAATCGAAAGTAGATTGCTCTCAGATCCAAGAGGCACAAAGACATGCTTCTCGCATAAATTCTTGGGGACTAATTTCGATACAGCTGGCGGAACTTGAACATCGTCCAGCGAAATCGCGGTGATGCCGTATTGCTGCGACAAAAAAGTCGTGAGCACGCCTTCGTTGACGTGTCCCAACTTTACAAGAGAGCTAGTTAATCGGGCTTTGTTTTTTGCTTTGTGATCTTCGGCAGCACGCAACTGTTCCTGCGTGACCACGCCTTTAGCAACTAACAAATCTCCCAAACGGCCGTTTGACATGAAAATTCCCGACGGAGGAAATCAGAATATTTTGTAAAAGGTATTACTTAGGAAATACGAAGGGTTTCTTTAATTATAAACCAGAACGGCGAGCGTTGCGAGCGCCACTCTTACCGATGACAGTGCGATGCGTTGCTACTGCAGCAAACTCGTAGAAGTCATTTCTTTTGGAACGGCCAGCCCTTGAAGCTCCAAGAACGTCGGTGCGATATCGGTAATCGAGCCCGCACGCAGCGGCGAACTCTTCAAACTAGAATCGACGATCACGCATGGAACAAGTGACGTAGTGTGACAAGGCAACGGCCCGCCTTCACTCGAAATCATCTGCTCAGCATTGCCATGGTCGCTCGTGATAATAGCAAAGGCGTTATTCGCCTCGACCCAATCGACGATACGGCCCAGGCACTTATCCACCGTCTCCACGGCGCGGATGGTCGCAGCGAGGTTCCCCGTATGCGCAATCATATCGGGGTTGGCAAAATTGATGACGCTCAACACGGGCTTATCTTTTTGCAGCGCGTCGAGAGCACTCTCGGTAATCTGCGCAGCACTCATCTCTGGGCGTTCATCGTAGGTGCGAACATCTCGGTTGCTAGGAACCAGGATCCGCCGTTCGCCCGCAAAGGGCTCTTCTCTACCGCCAGAAAAGAAGTAGGTCACATGCGCATACTTCTCAGTCTCTGCGATCCGCAATTGGGACCCGTGCTGAGAAAGGATCTCGCCCAAAGTCTTAGCTACTTTTTCCTTGGGAAACAGCGCAGGACACGGCAAAGACTCGTCGTAATCCGTCAGCGTTAAAGCTGCTTTCAGAGCCGGCAATTCTTTGCGCGAAAAATGACTGAACTCCGAAGACAAAAACGCCCGCGTAATTTGCCGCATGCGATCTGCACGGTAGTTGAAGAAGAAAACTAAATCGCCATCGACGATGCCACGGAAGGAACGTGACCGCGCGGGTGGCACGAATTCATCGGTAAAACGCTTCTCGTAAGATTCTTCGCAATAACGAACAGGATCGGAGAAAACAAACTCTGAATCACCCTGCACCATCACGCGAAAGGCTGTTTCTGTGCGGTCCCAGCGCTTATCGCGGTCCATCGCGTAGAAACGCCCACAAATGGTACCGACCGTGCCCACACCCATATCATCGAGCCAACGCACAACTTTGGCCAAAGCCGCACGACTTGCCGTGGGCAAACTGTCTCTCCCGTCTGTGATCGCGTGCAGCACTAAATTGCGCACACCCGCTGCCTTAAACGCCAGCAGCATTTGCATCAATTGATCGAGTGAGCTGTGGACAAAGCCGTCGGAAATTAAACCAACGACGTGCACTTGGGAGCTGCTCTTGGCTTGGGCGTTTACTAAAAATTCTTTCCACTGCGGAGAAGTTTCAAGAGCCTTGCGGCCCAAGGCTTTTTGAATGCGCAAAAGATCCTGATCGACGGGTCGGCCAGCGCCCAAACTCAAATGCCCTACTTCAGAATTTCCGGCGATACCGTCGGGCAAGCCAACAAATGCGCCCGCAGCGTGGAGCTCAGCGTACGGATATTTTTTTATCAGCGAATCCCATCGCGGTGTGCGCGCCAGCGCCACAGCATTGCCCGGTCCCTCCGGTGCGATGCCAAATCCGTCCAAAATAACCACCAACCCAGTGCGTAAGCGAGAGCTCATGACCGTTTTTACCATGGCGCCGCGAAGCGGGCGAATCCAAAAAAAGTTGAAAAGCCGTGGCGCGGCGGATAGGTTTTGATACGGGTTTAGCGGGATACTCCAGGGGAATTTCTTCCATGATTAGTTTTCAACTTAGTGATGAACAGTTGGCGCTCAAAGAAATGGTGGCGAGGTTCGTACAAAACGACATGCTGCCTGTTGCGGCAAAGTACGACCAGTCGGGCGAGTTTCCTTGGGAAATAATCAAAAAAGCTTTTGAACTAGGCCTCATGAATATCGCAGTGCCGCAAGAGTACGGTGGCCTGGGCCTCGGCGTTTTAGATGACGTCGTGATTAACGAAGAATTAGGAACGGGTTGCTTGGGAATGACAACCAGCATCTCAGTCAACACGCTGGCGCTTTACCCAATCTTGCTCGGCGGCACGCCTGCGCAGATCAAAGAATTCGTGGTTCCATTTTTGTCGGAACCCAAGATTGCCTCGTTCTGCTTAACAGAACCTAACTCGGGCTCGGATGCCGGATCCCTTTCTACTCATATTAAAGAAGACGGCGACCATTACATCGTGAACGGATCCAAAATGTGGATCACCAACGCGGGTCAAGCTTCACTATTCTCCGTTTTTGCCACGACCAATAAGGAGCTGCGCACTAAGGGCATGGCTTGCATCGTCGTTCCTGCGGACGCTAAGGGCGTGAGCTTAGGAAAACACGAGGACAAATTGGGCCAGCGTTGCTCGGACACTCGCGCTATCACGTTTGAAAACGTCCGCGTCCCTAAGAGCCACTTAATTGGAAAAGTCGGTGAGGGTTTTAAGATTGCAATGAAAACCTTAGACCGCACACGTCCGCCGATTGCGGCTGGTGCCGTCGGTGCTGCGCGCTCTGCACTCCAGCACTCGGTTAAGTATTCAAAGGAACGCCGTCAGTTTAACCAGTCGATTTCTAGCTTCCAAGCTATCCAGTTTATGTTGGCCGATATGGCAACGAAAGTTGAAGCCGGCCGACTGCTCTGTCAGCGCGCAGGCTGGTTGCTCGATCGCGGCGATTTTGAGGCCGCTAATTTAGCGAGCGCCCATGCAAAACGTTTCTCGGCTGATATGGCGATGGAAGTAGCGATCGATGCTGTGCAAGTTTTCGGCGGCTACGGCTACACCAAGGAATACCCAGTTGAAAAAATCATGCGCGACGTAAAGCTCGTGCAGATTTACGAAGGCACTTCCCAAATTCAGCGCGTCGTAATCGCGCGAGAACTTCTGAAGGATTAAAAGGCAGTTATGAATATCTTCGTTCTCATCAAGCAAGTTCCTGACACCGAAACCAAGATTAAGATCAAAGGCGGCGGAGTCGGCATCGAAACAGGCGATATTAAATGGATCATCAATCCGTACGACGAATTCGCGATTGAAGAAGCCATTAAGACAAAAGACAAGATCAAGGCCGGAGCGATTACGGTCGTAACCGTCGGACCCGATCGCGTGGTGGAAGCTCTCCGCACCGCTCTTGCTATGGGCTGCGACAACGCAGTTCACGTCAAGACCGACGCTGATTTCTCTGATGGTTACGTTGCCGCAGAAGCTTTGGCCGCAGTTTGCAAAAAACAAAACGCTGAATTGGTATTCACGGGCAAGCAAGGGATCGATGACGATCAATGCGCAGTGTTCGGATACGTCAGCGAGTTACTCGACTGGCCTTGCGCTTCTGTCGTCGTCAAATGCGACATCGATGCTGGAGCTAAAAAAGCCAAGGTCGAACGCGAAGTGGAAGGCGGCGGTCGTCACACGATCGAGATGAGCGTTCCTTGCGTCGTGGCAGTGAACAAAGGCATCAACACTCCTCGTTACGCAAGCTTGCCTGGAATCATGAAGGCCAAGAAAAAAGAAATTCAGAGCTACGCACTTTCTGACCTGGGAGTGAGTTCTACTACGTCGAATGTCACGGACAGCGACTACCAACTCCCGCCTGAGCGCAAAGCGGGTAAGAAAATCGATGGCGACCCAGCGGCACAAGCAAAAGAACTAGTCCGCTTGCTGCACGAAGAAGCAAAAGTTTTATAGGAGATTCATATGAGCGACGTTTTCTTAGTAGCTGAGACGAAAGATGGAAAACTCAAAAAGGTAACTTTTGAGATCCTAAGCGAATGCGTACGTCAGGGGACAACTCCCGATGTGTTGGTACTAGGCCAAGGCCTTTCCGATGGACTTGGCGCAGAGCTCGGGGCTTACGGAGCTGGAACAGTGGCGTTCTTAGAACACGCTGAATTAGCTAAGTACACTACCGAAGGCTACGCCAACTCAGTACACGCTTACATCAGTGGCAAGTCGCCCAAAGCGGTCATCACCGGTGCCACTTCTCAGGGCAAAGATTTTCTCTCGCGCTTAGCTGCCAAATTCAAAGTGGCGATGGCAACGGATTGCACCGAATTCTCCCTATCGGGAAATGTTTCGGTACGTCGTCCAGTCTACGCGGGTAAATGCACCAAGAAGGTCACCTTCAATAAGGGCCCAGCTGTTTTCTCCATTCGCCCCAACGTATTAGTAGCGACTCAAAAAGCCGCCACTGCAAAAGTTGAAAAGGTTGCAGCGCAGCCCGGTAACGTGCGGGCAAAATTAGTCGACGTGCAAATCTCCGCTAAAAGCAAAGTGGAGCTCACCGAAGCCGACGTTATTATTTCAGGTGGTCGTTCGCTTAAGAACGCAGATAATTTCAAAATCCTGTGGGAAGCCGCAGAGCCTATCGGCGCAGCAGTCGGCGCGAGCCGCGCAGCTGTCGATGCTGGATTCGCACCGCACGATATGCAAGTCGGACAGACGGGCAAAACCGTCAGCCCTAAACTGTACATTGCTTGCGGAATCTCGGGCGCTATCCAGCATTTAGCTGGCATGCGTACTTCGAAGATCATTGTGGCTATTAACAAAGATCCCGAAGCACCGATTTTCCAACGTGCAGACTACGGCATCGTCGGCGACCTTTTTGAAGTGGTCCCGCATTTATCCAAAGAGCTCAAAGCACTCAAAGACTCTCATCATTAGCCAGTCGCACTGAGGGATCATTCTTCAGAAGTACGGCGGGGCGTGGAAGTTTCGCCCTCAACGCCCGCCTTTAAGGCATCTTCGGCATCGCCGTTGTGTGGTGTTTCAGGTGCAGCGGCGTTGCGCTGCTGAGGAGTGAAGCCGCCGCGGCGCACGCGGCCGACGCGGATACAATAGCTATTCGAAAATTCGTTTCTGCTGACCGACTTATTACCAAATACGCGCTGGACCTCTTCTACCGTCGTACCCAACTCCTGCGCCTGTCTCTCAACCGTAAGATCGGTGCGGTATTCTTCCACCAGGTCAAAAACGACCGGCAACGGCCGAGCCCGAACGTACTTGTTCTTCGCGCGCTCTTCTTCCCATTTAAAATCCAGCAAATAGGCGCCCGATGCTTTAAAAGCATTTTCTTGAATCGCAGACGCATGTCGAGCGGCCGCCGGATAATCGCGTCCTTCATTAAAGCCGAGCGTCGCTGGATTACTTACTTCCGACCCGTCTTCTTTAAACTGAGCATTGGCCGAGAAGAATTCCTGGCCTAGCGACGACGGAATCCGCGCGAAATGATCGGTGTAAGGCTTCGTGTTATCGCCCTGACGAATATCCTGCAGCCGGCCACCGTGAAACCCGTTCATATGACAACGGATACAGCGATCGGCAACGCTGACTATATTACCCGCATCGAGTGCGATGTCGGCAGGCGCGCCGTTCGCACGTGCCCGGTTAGCTTCCGCAGAGAGATAGAAAATCGGAAAACCATTGGAGCGCTGACAGATCCACTCACCTGCGTCTGCAGTGAAATTCACTCCCTGACGGAAAACGTCGCGCGAAGCTTCTTCTGATCCTGGAAGCGGCTTCTCAAGAAAATCATGACTGCGAAAACAATACCGTCTTCGTCCATCAAACCCGACAATCTCTCTTCCGCCCACGTCTTTACGCGACTGCCATTGAAGCACGCGCTGAGGGTTTCGACCGACGATCGTCTCAGGCTTCGTCCGCGAACCCGCCATCAACCATAAACTTCCTCGCTGCGCCTTTTTGTCATCGACAAAGCCCACTTGATCCGCGAACTCATCTTGGTTGGCCGACAGCCCAGTCAACTGGTAGTAAACATCCGGATCCAAAATACGCGCCACCAGCCAGTCTGTTCTCGCGATTCCTCTGCGATCGCAATCATACGGATTATCATTTAGCAGCCGCGCCATTCCCGCGGGATCTACAGCGCCTAGCAAGTTTTTGGTGATTACACCGTTCGCGCCCGCGTCTTTCGGCAATACAGGGATGGGCTGCGCTCGATTGCTAATCAAGTTTAAGGCATAAGCCAATGCAGCTGCATTGACAGTTTCGGCGGGGTAACGAGCGTACTTTGGATCTGAAATCTTTACTCCAGGCGGCAAAGTGCCGCCCTTGATGGCGACTCGTAAATTACCCAAGAAAGCATCGCCCGCACCGTTCGCGGCTAAGAACCGCGATACGAGCACGCGCGCATTGCCATTAAATTTCTCAAAGTTTTTAAGGTAAAAATCTCGCAACTGCGTGCGCGTAACAGGGCTGCGAGAATTCAACACCCGCCCTGCTCCGTCGATAAATAGTTGTCTAACTTCTTCAACGTGCACACCAGCACGCACGGGAACTAAGTTCCGTTCAAAAAGATTGTTTCCATCCGTCAATAAATTGGAAGCGCCCTGCACTTCACGTAAGCGACTGCGAAAGCGAGAATCGATGATGCCATTTCTAAAAGTGGTATTGCTGACCGCGCCGCCCTGAGCGCCTAGAGATTGCAACGACGTGCGAGTAAGGCAGTTATTGCAGCGAGGCTGCGCGACTCGGATAGGTTGTTGGCGAACGGGTTGCTGGCGCGCCCGACGAATACGTCGGAATGCACCTTCCGCCTCCTGCACAACCAAGAGCGCACTCACCAGGGAGATCCCTAGCAACGCAGTTTTCCGCGCTCTCCACAATGTCCGGAATAGACCCATTCCCTATCCCTTTCGGACTTTTACGACTATTTGTTCACTTCTATAGGATGCAGTCCGCGGGCCACCCATTGGCACGGTGCCGAAGAGTGGCAACTGGTTGAATACACGTGGAAATTAAGGATCAGCGAGGTATGCCGTTTTACGACATTTTGAACAGGTTTTAGGCACTGTTTTAAGGCATCGACGGTATCGGCCTTCTGCGAACTAAGGTCCGTTAGTTCCGAAACGGTACAAGTGGTCGGTACTTACCTCGTAACCAAGGCACCAACTCACTGTAGACAGCTTTGGTATTACTCGACGCATAGTTACCGCCCGGCACTGCTGCCACGGCGTCAATGCCATCTTCCCCAACTGTCATCAGCATCCGAAACCCAGGCCCCACTGGACCGTGCGATAAGTCGACGGTAAACGCCGAACCTTGTCGCGGAAACGGCAACGACGAAAAACTCGGCATCACACCCGAGAGTGCATTGGCGAATTCCAATCGGTGTAGAGCACCCCACGAACGAGATTCAGTAGGCAGCTCACCAACCGTGTGTGCAGCTCGGTGAAGCGCTGTTTCTAATAACTCCAAACCACTCTTGCGTGCCTCCGCATCGCCCGCCAAAAAATCAGCAAGCTTGTGGTAAGTCGTGCGCACTAACAAAGTAGTCTGTGTCCGCACATGCTTCGCAAAATCTCCCTCGGAGAGTGCAATGTGCTTTTGCATATAAGCGCCTAGCAATTGTTGGACCCACTCTTGTGCCATCACGGGTTCTTCGAGATTGGATTCCATCGTTGCATCCCAACGCACCAATCGATCGGCAAACGCTTTAGCTTGTGGACTGAGTTTCAGCGAACCTCGCTCTAATTCGGGTCGCAGCAATTTCAAATATGCGTCGACCAATAGATCTTTGTGATCGTATTGCGCTTGGCCTGCGTTCTCTAGCGACAATTTCCCTTTTAAGCCGTCGAGAATCGACGTGATTCGGGTGGCGCGCACGCCAGGGCTAAACCACACACTGAAATAATCTTCCCACTCAGTGAGCCGGGGATTAGCCGAATGACCAAAGGGATCGTTATTCGCTGTAACAATCCGGTCCGCCGCCGGGTTATAGAGCTGCGGAATTTCTTCTCGCCATTTGTCGCTCCACTCTTTGTCTTGTCCGGGCAAAGAAACCACCGGAACGAACGGCGGCTGTTGATCGCTAATATAGGGACGCAATGGAAATTTACCGTGGGCGTAGTAGCCGATATCGCCCGAGCGAGTTCCAATCACCACGTTCTGTGCACCAGCGCCGAATTCTTTCAACGCAGTTATGGACTCTTGATACGAAGTCGCGCGACCCAAACCAATCATCGCCACGAGTTCGCCAGTGGGTTCGTGCCCTACCCACTTATAGGTTCCAGCTAGTGAGAATCCAAAAGTCTCTTCTGCGTCGTGGAGGACTTTTTGTAAGTTCGGTTCGTGATCCGTGAAAATCGGTCCGTGGCCTTCCACCGTGCGAACCACTACTTCTTTTTCCTCTAAACCGCCGAAGCGATTACGTACTTGCAGAGGAAATTTATCCGATCGCAATTTCATCGTGCGCGATTTGCCGTTCTTAGTGATAGAGACTTCGTCGTTATTGTCTCCTCGCAAAAACTCCAAATACACATCGTCAACGTCCGCTGCCAAATTCGTAAACGCCCAGCCCAGGTCTTTATTGTGACCAATCAAAACCAACGGAATTCCTGGCAAGTTAAATCCACGCACTTTGAAGGTTCCGCCTGCAGGAGTGGAATCGTAAGCGCCTTCGTAGAAGGTCATGGGCAATGCGAGTAGCAAATGCGGATCATTACCAATCAACACGTCTTTGGTGCCGGTGTAACTGCGTCCGGCGACAAAACTATTGCTGCCAACAGTGACTTCCTGGCCACACTCAGGAATGGGAAAGCCAAATCCAATGCAAGATAACGTCGGGAAAGAGAATCCGGCTTTACCCTTTTTCCGCTCGATTTTTTTTACGCCACCTTTGGCATCTAAACGCTTCAGCCACGGATTCTGACTGGGATCCGCGTCCATAATAAATGTCGGCGAAACCGAACGCGTGTCCAGGCTTTCTGTCAGCTTAGTAGGATTGGGCAAAGACATCGGCATGTTTGGATCGTCCGAAGTCATGGAGATCACACCCATGCTCAACTTCGATTGCAGTCGGCTTGAAAGATAAAAAGCGATGTTCTGCGCCACTGCCAACGTATCCGCTGGTTCCCAAAGGCGAGGCACATAATTTAAATCGTGAGTGAGTTGCCGATAGAGGCGAAGCGTGTCGGTATCTTTCTCTGCAAGTTCCGCGATGCGACGGTTCACGCCACGGCTAAACGCTTCGAGAAAGCCATAAGCTTCCACATAGTTTTTTCGGTAGTACTCGTCTTTTTTGGCGACGGCTTGGGGCATGCCCAAACCAAAGGCCAGACGGTCTTGAGATTCTGCTTGCGGCGATTGCGCTCCAAAGAGATCGGCGACCTGACCCCGTCCTAGGCGGCGCAAAACATCCATCTGCAGTAAGCGATCTTTGGCTTGCTCGTAGCCCTGGGTTTCGACCAACACGGCATCCGCCGTGCCTGCGGGCGCGGATCGAACCTCGATCGACGGTTGATTAAACTCCGCACGCTCGACGCTGACATCTACTACTGCTGGTGATTCTGACTTCGAACATCCAGAAAAAAGAACGGACAACAGACAAAGAAAGACAAAAACCTGCGACATACTAACCCCCCCAATAATCCCCACGAGCGACCTTACCGAGTCTGCATGGGGAGTCAACGCGCCTGTGTAACGCAATGCGACAAGGGGATAAGCCTTTAGAATCCGGTGGGTTTTACGCCTTGGGCGTCTAGCGTATTGAGTTCTTCAAGGGTCTTTGCCGTCGGCAAAGCGTCGCGCTTTTCGTTGATAATGGCCCCCGTTTTCGCCCCTTCAGCGTTCATTGCTATGTATGACTGGAACTTCGCGGGCAGAGCTTCTTCGGAATAAATCGCACCGACCGGGCAACTGGGAACGCAGGCATCGCAGTTCACACAGGTATCGGGGTTGATATAGACCATGCGCGGTCCATCGTGAAACGCATCCACAGGACACACGGTCACGCAGTCCGTATACTTGCAGTCCACACAATGTTGGGTCACGACGTAGGTCACTGGCTTCTCCCTTACTCTCTTCAAAACGGAAAAACAAAGTTAGCATCAAGCGTGTCGGCTGTTAAGTGCGCCTGTGAGTCGACGCCGCAATTTGTCTTTTCTCCCCTGTGCCATCGTACACAGCTCCTACAGTCAAAAGCCCAAGTAATAATTGCGACTTAGAATCAACTTCGCAAAAAACCCATCGTACGAGTGTTAAGCAGTTAGCCATTTCCCTATCACCTCCTGCCGCTGCAAATCCCGTTTCTACTCGCTGGTATTGCTCTTGCACTAAAGGCCGTGGAGCACCTGTGTCACCTATGGCAGGTGTGCTCTGTGAATGTGGATGTTGTTTTAGTGGAGGTTGAAGTGAGCTTTGGCGGATCTGCAAAATTTACCGCGAGATTCATCACGGTATTGACCGTGGCCTTCGTACTTGCCGCTTGCGGTGAAGATCGCACTGGCTCCATCCCTCAAGCCACTGACCCGAACGCGGGTCTGGGTGGAAATCTCCCCGGCTTCGGAAATCGCTCGACGTCGATTCCGACTTTGCCAAGCGGAGTAGAAATCAATCTTTTCAATATTTCGACCTACGCAGGCGCGGAAGATATTTTAAAGCCGACGCATTACCTAGTGCCGCCTGTAATCATTTCTAAAGTGCAAATGGATCTCAAGAGCAACACCGGATCCAGCGTTGCCGAAAAAGTTTGGATTTTAATCGAAGACCAAGACCAAGGTTTCGTAGCTGAAATTCCAGTCGTTAGCTCTGTAACGATTCGCAATTCCAGCTCTATCGACATGACCTTTAGCGACAACTACCTGACGGTGCGAATTACCGGCACGATCAGCAGCGGTACGTTGTCTGGAACAATCCGCTATCGCAATCGCGCTGGTGCTTGGAGCGGTTCCACTTGGGTGCCTTCCGAATGGCAGTGCATCCCGCGTTCAAATTCCAATTTAGCCATCGGGGCAGAGTGCCGCGATGGTTACATGTCCACGGGCAGCAGCAGTGTGAAGTCGCTCGGGACCTTCGTAAAAACTTCGTTCAGTAGTTGGGCGCAATAGGAGATAAGAGAAAATGAAAACGAATATTTCGGCGCGGACTTTCGCGCGCTCCATCACGGTCACGGCCGTTGTGTTGTTATTAGCAGCTTGCGGTGGGAATCCAATTCCAACCCCTGCTCCCCCATCGGGAAATAACTACGGTTACGGTCAAGGAATGGGAAACTGCGGATCTGTTAGCGGCGCAGCACCTGTTCAAACGACTGGTCAAACCGGTTACTACGCTGAATTGCTCTCACAAAATCCCGTATCCAGCGGCGATTTCGTGATGAATCTGTTTTACCAAAAGGTGCCGACTGCCGGTAACCAAGTGGAAAACATAGTCGGTGCAGGAGCGGTGAAAATCCCAGCTCTGACTGGCTATCTGCAAAATTCGATTGTCCCAGTTTGCGTGACTTCGAATAACAATTCTCCAGGACTCTTAAACGTCGCAAGCGGTGGCGTACGAATCAAGATGACCGGTCCTCTTCCGGTTCTTCCTCAAGGCACAATCCCTGGCGGAATGATGCCAACAGGATGGGGTTATCAAACCGGTCAATCCATGGGCAGCGTCGAAGTCCGCATCGGATACACCTGCGACGCTTGGATCGTTCCACAAGGACGAGTCATTGGTTGCATCGACGTCATCAGCTACGGATATCCGGGCGGATCTCAGTCGTACCGCGCGCAGTAAGCCAGAGCGCTTTGCAAGAGTCAGCGTCTCCTCGTCAGTATAATTGCGACTGGCGGGAGCACATTAAAGCGTAAACACTTTCTCGGTTTTTTAGAGGTATTTGTGGGACCGGACGATAAAACAACTGAAATTGAGATTCCAGCGCGCAGAGCTACGGATACTAACCGTAGCAATATCGTGCATGTGAATTTTTCGAATAAGACGGCAAAGCCGAAGCCTTCGTGGAGTTTGCCGGTTGCTTCTTCTGAGCAACGTACTAATAGCGTGAGCGTTGGGAAGTTTCAGAAGCGGCCTGTGGATCGGATTTCTCCTTGGATGATTCGGGTGATTGCTTTGGTTGCGATTTTGTTACTGAGTCTTTTAGTTTTGTAAGTTCTTGCCGCTGCGCTGAACGCAGCGAAGTGGTTTAGTATCGTGGTTTGATCTTGAAAGCGCGCGCACGAGAGTGCCGCGCTTTTTAGTTTTTGGGCGGGCGCGAGCTGTACGCTCGTGCTACAGAGTCGTCTCCTCACCGGTAGGCGGCGCATGTTGCCAGTAGTTGGCTTTACGGCGACTGGTCCTCGCGGCGCGAACCGTTTTCTTTTTATGATTCTACGGTGGTCACTGCGGCAAGAGCTCGGTGCTGTTTGGGAATCACCGCTGCGCTCCGCGCAGCGAGTTTGAAGTATCGGGCGGTTCACCGATTGTGATTGCTAAGCGCGCAATCGGTGCAGCTCCAAGGAGCAATAGCAAACCGGGGCCGAAGGCCAGGTGCGGCTGCTCACTTTATAAAATTACGCCACGGTGACCACCGTAGCATCAGAGAAAGAAACCTTCCGCGTCGCGGAGACTAGTCGACAAAGCGCCAATCACTGACAACAACCGCCGCCTACCGATGACCGGTACTTCTCTATAGAACGAGCGTACAGCTCGCGCGCAGCCAAAAACAAGAAAGCGCGGCACTCTCGTGCGCGCGCTTTCAAGGCAAACCATTTAAGGAGATTGCGGGCTACTACTTCTTCTTCTTATTGAACGTTCCGATTACTTCCTCGGTTAAGTCAGTGCCTGCATCCGAGTACAAGACCGCCCCTTCGTTCTTCTCCATGATCAAATTAAACTTTTTGGTCTTACCAATGGCTTCAACAATCGAGCGGAGCTCGTCGATGATAGGCTTCGTAAGATCCCGCTCACGCTTCTGCAATTCCATCTGGGATTCGCCCATTTTACGTTGGAAATCCATGAACTTCTTTTGCAACTCAGCTTGTTGCTGAGCCTTTGCTTTGTCATTCAAGATAGCAGCCTTCTTCTCAAAGCCCTCTGCTTCTTTCTTCAACGCAGCTTCTTCTTTTTCAAACTCTTTACGCTTCTTGGTAACTTCTTCTTCCAAACGACCTTTGGCAGTTTTACCTGCGTCTACAGTCGTAAGCGCCTTTTGCAAATCGACGTAACCGACGCGAAAACCTTCGGTGTTCGCCATGGTGGCGGTGGTGGATAAGGAAGCGAGAATCAAGCTGCTAGCAATCAATCGACTTTTCATTTTTTAATATCTCCTTAGAAAGGCGGTCCAATCGTAAAGATAAAGCGAGAACCACGGCCCTCAACGATAGGATAGCCAAATTCGAAACGCAAGGGACCGATAGGTGTAAACCAGCGGAAACCAAAGCCATAGTTGGCAAAGATTTTCGGTGTTGTTTTGTCCCAATCGTTAAATGAATTCCCTGCGTCGAAGAACAACACGCCGCGCAGTTTCGCTTCTTTGAGAATGGGGAATTCCAACTCTGCTTGCATCAGCAACTGATTGCGGCCCCCGATGACGATTTCTTGTCCGCCCACTTTGGCGTCTTGAGCCGCTTTGGAAAGAACAGGAGTCGTTCCATCCGGCATCAAATCCGTATCTGCGTGCAAGCGCTCTTTGGGACCAATGCTTAAGAAGTCGTATCCACGCTGACTAAACAAACCACCCTGAATATAGAGTTCGTTGATCGGAATTCCGCTGCCGCCAAAGGGCGAGATATTGCCTGCCATGAAGTTCGAACGGAATACGAAGAAGTCCCATGCAATTGGATGGAAGAACTTCACGTTCGCAGTCGTGCGCAAGAATTTCCGGTTACCGCCGATGCCGGCAAATTCCGAACCCAAGCTGCCAAATAGGCCGTCGCGTGGATCGAAGCGGTCATCGCGTTTGTCGTACACCACACTCGTGGTCAAGCTGCTCGTCGTGCCGTTCACCGAACTAGGTGGCACTAAGAGCTTATCAATGATGGTGTCCGCATTCACATTGGACTGCTCAACTTTATAAGTCAGGAACAGGTTGGTGAAATCCAAGACCGGATGGCCCAACTTAATATCCGCACCAGTTTTGACTTCATCGAAAGTAAACACCGTCGGAATCGTAAAGATCTGGCGACGGATCTGATAAAGCGCTCCACCTAAGCTCCACAGCGACGAACCGACATAGGGCTCTTGGAAGCTAAGGTTAAATTCGTAGTACTTTCGACCCGTGAGGATCTGCGCCGAAGCCGATGCGACTTGGCCGTTACCCATGAAATTGTTTTGAGAGAGCTGAATCTGCGCTTGGAAACCCAAGCCGCCTGACGCGTAACCAGCACCAATGACTAATTGGCCAGTCGAACGCTCTTTTAATTTAATCTCGATATCGACGACGTTCGGGCTATCCTTGTTCGTAGTCTCGTTAAATTCCACGTTCTCGAAGAAGCCCAGGCGCATGACGTTTTCGCGGCTCACACGCTTAAACGAGCCGTTATACAACTCGCCTTCAAACATCCGCAATTCACGGCGAATGACTTTGTCTTTGGTGCGCGTGTTGCCCGTGACCACGATTTGGCCAATGTAGATCCGGCTGCCTTTATCGACTTCAAACGTAACATCGACCGTCTTCGTATCGTCGTGCACCACAGGCTGTGGCACTACGTTGGCAAATGCATATCCAAGGTCAGAATATTTTTCGGTGAAACGCAGTGTCTCCCGACGCAAGACATCTGTGTTAAAGACATCGCCTTCATGAAGCTCGATGCCCTCTAGTAATTCCTCTTGGCGGTACAATAGCTCGCCCGAGAAATCGACTTTGCCGACACGGTACTCTTCACCCTCTTCCACGGAGAAAGTGATGTAGATGAATTTCTTATCGGCGGAGACAGAGACTTCCGGCTTACCAAAACGGGCACGCACATATCCCAAGGTGCCGTAATAAAAACTCAGGCCCTGAATATCTCTTTCAAAAATCGCTTCGCGGTATTGCCCGGAGCCCGACAACCAAGAAAACGGACCCCCCTCTTGGGTCTGCATCACTTTTTTCAAGTCGGCATCGGAAACAACTTTGTTGCCGATGATCTCAATCGACCTCACCTGGACTTTGTCGTTTTCTTTAACGATGAATTTAACTTCGGCCTGATTCTTGGCCTCGTTCACTTTGTAGTCGTACTGAACGTCGGCGAGGTAATAGCCTTTTTCTTCGTACATCTCAGTGAGCTTGGTCACCGATTGATTGAGCTTGTGCCGATCTAAAACTTCGTAGCGCTTAGCGGGAATTGCGGTTTTGATTTCATCCGCTTCAAATTCTTCAAGACCTTCAAAATCGATCGACTGGATGATGGGCTTTTCTTTGACGACAAAGACAAGGCGAACGCCGTTCGCGACATCTTCTTCCTGCGCATCAACCGATTCAAAAAAGCCCAATTGAAAAATGCCGAGAATATCTTCGCGCACCTGCTTTGCGCTTACGCGCATGCCAGGTTTGCTATGCACTCTCTGTAAGATGGCGTCTTTTTCAATCCGCCGGCTGCCTTCAACGGCCAAACCCTGAATGAGGTCCGATTTTGCAATCGCTTCGCGGGAAGAAAAAACGGCAGAAAAACATCCAAAGACCACAACCCACGTCAAAACGCGGGTAGTGAGCCGGAACACCCCAGAGAAGTGGGAACATAAGCTGTTGTAATCATTGCACTTCAATAGGGCGGGATTCTAACCACCGAGGTCGGCTTTGTAAACCAAACTCGTCGCGCTAAAATCGCGAAGTTCCAAGTCCGCGTGTATTGGGGTCTTGCGAGGGTGGCTTCCAACCCGCTGGAGGTTCTGGCTTCAAGATGCCATCGGTAAGTCGGTATACGCGCGAGTACTGCGAAGCCAATTGCTCATCGTGAGTCACGCTCACCATCGCCGTTCCCGTTTCCATGTGGATTTTTTTCACCAGATCAAAAACTTCGGCCCCCGTTACCGGATCTAAATTTCCGGTCATTTCATCGGTGAGCAGCAGCTTGGGACTCATCATCAGCGCGCGCGCGATTGCCACGCGCTGGCGTTCGCCACCAGAGAGCTGGCTCGGTCGGTGGCTGAAGAGGGCCTTTAAACCCACCTTCTCCAACAGGGCTCCCGCGCGAGAGCGGCTCTGAGCCGTATTTGCCTTAGCCAAAAGCGCCGGCATCATCACGTTCTCGAGTGCTGTAAATTCAGGCATTAGATAGTGGAATTGAAATACGAAACCCAATTCGCGATTGCGAAAATGAGCGAGCCGGCTTTCGGTAAATCGGAATACATCCTGCCCCAGGAAAATCACTTCTCCTTTAGAAGGGCGCTCGAGAGTTCCAATCACGTGCAATAGCGTGCTCTTGCCGGTACCGCTCTTGCCGACAATGGCAATGCTATCGCCCTTGGCGATTTCCAAATCGACGGCGCGCAAGACTTCGACCGGGCCTTCGCCGGCGCGCGCGAAAGTTTTTCTCAATCCGGTGGCACTTAATAAGACTCCGTCGTCCATAGTCCTCTATTCTTGCTTCAAAACTTCCAGCGGTTGTTGCCGAATTAAACTCCAGGCCGGGATGGCACTAAAGAGCACGCTGATAATGAGTCCACCGCAGCCAATCCACACCAAATCCCAGGGCCGCACGTCGAGCGGCAGGCGGGTCACGTTGTAAACTGATTCACTTAAGAAGGACGGTTGGAAGTTTTGAAAGAGAAAGCATACGGCGCCGCCCAAGGCCATTCCAACTCCCACACCAATCACGCCGACACCGAGGCCCTGCAAAATAAATAACTCAAACAATTGGTGCGCACGCATGCCCATCGCTCGCATCACCGCGAGCTCTTTGCGCCGCAAGTGTGCGGTGACCAAAAGCAAGCTCACCACATTCATCGCCGCGAGGCCCACGAGAATTTGCAAAATCAGATAGAGCATTTTCTTTTGGTGCTCGACCGCCTGCAAAACAGTAACGTGCAACTCGCTCCATTTTTTTACCGTTGCTCGGCCCTTTAAACGGCCGGCCAAGCGCTTAGCCACCACGTTGATGTCTGCGCCTTTTTTTAATTTCACTTTGTAGCGAGGCTCAAGTCCGTATTTCCGAAATAAATCGTCGAGCACTTGGAGATCCATGCGCGCAAAGCGCATGTCGTGATCGTACATGCCCAATTTGGAAATGCCGGTCACTTGAAATGGCACTACTCGGCGCGCGCGCCCATCGGTAATCAGCACATCGACCCAATCACCCGCGTGCACGCGCAATTTCTTAGCGAGCGGTTCTCCCAGCCAAATCCAATGCGCCTCTTGAGGCAGGGGGTTGCCGTAGTCCTTGGGCTTTTCGACCCAGAGTTCGTTCCACGGAGTAACTTGGCCGGTGGTTTTCCAATCGACACCTTCTAAGACGACGCCGCCCACGCCATTTTTTAAAACCATGCCCTGACTCAATTTAATAGGAGTGAAGGCTTGCACGCCGGCTTCGGCGTTCAGCGCGCTCGCAATCTCGCCGCTGATTTCTGCAGAAGAATAAGGAGCAACGACGATGTCCGATTCAATGCGCGTGTAATTTCTTTGAAAGACTTCTGTAAAGCCGCTCATGATGGCGAGCACTACCATCAATAACGCCACACTCAGCGCCACACCGACTACAGAAATCCAAACACCGAAGCCTACGAGTCCTCCTCGTTCCGGCCACCAGTATTTGCGCAATATAAAAAGGATTGGTCCCATGAGCCCTTAAAGTCTGTTCGAAAGAGTCTATAAGATAGAGAGAAGAAATGCAGTGTGTAATTTGTTCTTGCCTTCGCGCGTCGTGGGTGTTTGCCTCATGTCCGTTTGTCAGACCAATCGTGGGTAGGAAGTGGGGTTGTCAGTAGCGATGAACAGGGTTTGGGTAATTCTCAGTTTTGTTTTCTTACTCGCTTCGCCGGTTCAGGCGACGCTTGGAGAGCATCACGACAGCGGTCTTTTAGGAGCTTGCACTAGACAGGTGCTCGAAGCGTTGCGCACAGGCCAAAGCGTGTCGACTGCCCTCACCAATGCACCCGCCTCTTCGCAAGCTGGTTCGCCTTCTCTCGATTCTGAAGCCTGGTCCAATATTCCGTGGATTGCACATCTAGTAAAAGTAATGAATCCCCTGCGCGCAGGCGGTTCATTAGTCGAGCTGCTGCAGTCGACGTTTTTGCACTTGGCGTTTTTACAGCAAGCCCAAGAAACAGGATGGAATCGCCAGGGTCGCTTCACTACGTTTTTTGAAAAGCTCACGCCTTCCGAGCAGATTTTATTTTTGCGAGCGGTTTCGCTACGCGTTTGGGTAAATACCTTTACTCCGATCGCTCAAATTGCAGCTCCCGATGTACGAGAGCCGGAGCGTCTTCGATACCGCAATCTCTTAGGATCTTTTCTCGCCACGACTTCAGATGAAATCGTTCACCATTTTATGGCGCGGATTCGATTTGAAGCGGAAGCAACCGACAAAGTGGTACGTCAGGTTATTCAGTTCCCGGCTCCCCTGTTTCAGCATGCGCGCATACGGCTGCTTTTCACGGAGGAAAAGGGGTTCACTGCGCCCGACATCAATTCCACTTTAGACACGATTGCCACACTCGATGAATCGGAGACCAAGGCCATCGTGTTGTATTGGTCTGCCCTTAATCGCGGCATTACCAACCTGCGGATCTTTGATGCGCAAATCGACCGTAGCACTTTACTCAACGACGATATCCGTCAGGACATGGCGCGCTTCGTATTGCAGCCGGTCGGTGGCGCGTACTTAGCGACGCTTGAAGCATCTGTGCTCAAACTCAGAATCGATCACCTGCAATGGCGGTTGGCAATGAGCCAAATCACGAGCCCCAGTGCGGTCGTTGGTAATTATCGCAAGCATCTGATGGACGCACTCGAAGCTTCGAGGCAAGGCAGTAGCAGCGCTACGCAAGTCGTGATGGGAGTAGCTACCTATGTTTTGCGTTACCTAGGACTGCCAACGTTCTTCAATACTCCAGTGACTTCAGCTCACATTCTGACCATGGGTGAAATCGCCACTTCGTTCTTGCCCGAAAGCGTACGCCAAGCCAGCGAATCGCTGATGAAGAACCTCAATGACTTAGAAGAAAACCTCACTGATTGGGTGCGCCAAAGTGAGGCCATCACCGCGGACATCGGCGTCGAAGATGAGTTGGCCAGACTGCAGATCCGCCTAGATGCGATCGCGCCACGCCGCTCCAGCACCCCTTAAGCCTACAGATTATTTTTTTGTTTCCAATTTCCAGGCCTTGGAACATTCTCGCCCCAAGGGAAATGGGTTATTGGGGGCGCAATGGTAGTTTCAAACTGGAATGAAATTCTAGATCTCGATCGTTATCCAATCGAAAACTTAGATTCTCCTGCGGGTCGCGCGGTGCTCAAAGAATGCCGCACGCAATTGGAGAATTGGGGCGCTTGCGAAATGGAAGGTTTCGTTCGGCCGGGTGCCTTGCAAATTCTAGTGCAAGAATCCTCAGCCTTAGAGCGCGGGGCTTATCGCAATGCCTTGGTAGGAAACGCCTACTTAGATGAAGGCGATAGCAAAATGCCTACCGATCATGCACGCAACCTGACGGAAAAAACTGTGCTGGGTGTTGTGGCCTACGACGAATTCCCTGAGACCTCGCTGCTCAAGCAAATTTACGAGTGGGATCCGGTAATGAAATTTATCGGGCAAATTTTAGAGTTGCCGCAAATCTATCGGTACAACGATCCGATGAGTGCATTGAATCTCTCCGTAATGGTCGAGGGAGATTACTTACGCTGGCATTTTGATCAGAGCGACTTTGTTACTTCATTGGCCCTTCGCACTGCTGAATATGGCGGTGAATTTGAATTTGTGCCAAAGCTGCGTTCTGCCAACGAACCAAATTTTGATCGCGTGCGCTCTGTGATTCGCGGCGGACGCGAAGGCGTTGTCACTTTGCCAAATAAACCCGGCTCCCTGGTGCTCTTCCAAGGGAAGTACGCTTTACACCGCGTCACGCCGATTGAAGGCACCACCAGTCGCTTAATTGCGCTGCTCGCCTACGACGCTAAACAAGGCAATACCGGCTCGGACTATCTGCGGCGTATACGCTATGGCCGCACAGAAACCCGCGGCGCGCGGCCGTAGTAACCAAGACGCGTAGCAAAGAGTTCCTCATGGAGTACCGATGGAAAAACCCCGCTTAGATTGGGCCAGAGACTGGCTTAAGAAAAACTCGCACACGCTTTACTACGGCGGCGAATGGCGAAAACCACAAGGCAATTCTAGTTTTACGTCGGTAGATCCGGCCACGGGCAACAAGCTGTGGGAGTTCACCGAGAGCAATGCCAAAGACGTGGAGCTTGCGGCGACGGCGGCCAAATCAGCTTTTCATTCAGCAGCGTGGCGGGATCTCTCGCGCGCCGAGCGAGCTAATCGCGTGAAGCGCCTAGGCGCCGTGATTCGCGAGCACGCAGGGGAATTAGCAACGCTAGAGACTTTAGACAACGGCAAGACCTACGCCGAATCGTTTGTCGATGACCTGCCGGAATCCGCGGATGTTTTTGATTACTACTCTGGCTGGGTCGATAAGTTCTATGGCGAGACTTGCCCCGTCGAACGCGGATTTCTCAATTACACCGTAAAAGAGCCCATTGGAGTTTGCGGCTTGATCGTGCCGTGGAACTTCCCGCTGTTACTAGCTTGCTGGAAAATCGCACCGGCACTTGCCATGGGCAATACAGTGGTAGTGAAGCCAGCGCCCTTCACTTCTCTGACGCTGGTGCGACTAGCAGAACTGATCCATGAAAAGCAGATCTTACCGCCGGGAGTATTTAATTTGGTTTTGGGCGGCGGCGAAGCTGGCCAAGCTTTGAGCGAAAGCCCGCTCGTCGACAAAATTAGTTTCACGGGCAGCACGGCCACGGGCGGTCACATCGTCCAATCGGCCGGCAAATCCAATTTAAAGTCGCTGACTTTAGAACTTGGCGGCAAAGCCCCAGTATTGTGCTTTGCGGATCTGAAAAATCCAGATGCAGTTATCCAGCGTATCTTTCAGGCCACGTTTTCTCACAAAGCAGAAAAATGCACAGAGCCCGCGCGGATTCTCATCGAAGATTCGATTTACGATAAATTTGCCAAGGCGCTTGTCGAAAAAGCCGAGAAGTTCCGTTGCGGAGATCCGTTCGCGGAATCCACGGAGCAAGGCGCTCAATGCCAAAAAGATCATTTCCATAAAATCCTAGATTACATCCGCATCGGTAAAGACGAAGGCGCCAACCTGCTTTGTGGGGGTGAGCGCGATTCCTCCGCTGGGGCAAAAAATGGACTCTTTATCCGGCCTACGGTTTTTGGCGACGTAAAACAATCCATGCGCATCGCCCGCGAAGAGATCTTTGGACCCGTTCTCTGCTTGCAGAAATTCAAGACGGAAGACGAAGCCGTACAAATTGCTAACGACACGGTTTACGGCCTAGCCGCGGGCGCTTACACCGCCGACAACTCCCGTACGCACCGCCTGGCTAATCGTCTAGAGGCGGGCATGGTGTTTCTCAATCACTACGGCTGCTACCATTTCGCGAGCCCATTTGGCGGCATTAAGCAATCAGGTTGGGGCAAAGAAATGGGCGTGCAGTCGCTCGATGGTTACACCAAGACCAAGTCGGTGTGGATTCGGTACGAGCCATGAAGTCATTTAAACACCATATTTTTTGGCCGACGTTTGGCAGCTTGATATTAGGGTTGTTCATCAGTGCGGTAGCTCCTCTGCATTTTAAGAAAGTGATGGGAAGTCTAAACGTCGCGATTCTAGATGCTTTTACTCCAGTATTTAGTTGGGTAGCGTTTGGCGCGTTGATTCTCTGCACGTGGCTTTTTTTCTCACCACTGGGAAAACTCAAAATTGGTGGCGAACTGGCCAAGCCGATCGTCAATCGCTGGCAGTGGTTTAGCATTGCGGTATGTACGACCACCGGCGCTGGCATTTTGTTTTGGGCCATGGCAGAACCGATTTACCACTACCACGAGCCAGCCAAGTCGCTCATGCTCGGCGCTGCCTCACCGCAGTCTGAACTGTTCGCGATGCGCAGCTTGTTTCATCACTGGGGCTTTGTGCCCAATAGCATCTACACGCTTTTTGCCGTGCTCTTTGCGTTTGCGTTCTATCAAATGCGATTGCCGTTTAGTTTATCGTCCTGCCTGCACCCGCTCATCAAAGCAACGCCTGGCGGCGCAGTTACGCAAGTAGTCGACGGTGTGAGCTTATTTGCATTGGTCTCAGGAATGGCTGCCTCGATGGGCTCGGGCATTCTCATCTTGTCCGGTGGCTGGCAACATATGACCGGTCAGGCCAGCGGCCCGTGGATGTGGTTGATCTTTGGCTCTCTTATCGTCGCTACGTTCGTAGCTTCTGCACTTTCTGGTTTGCACCGAGGCATTCAAACGCTTGCCAACTGGAACGTGCGGTTTTTTGCGTTACTCGTAATTTTCGTACTGGTGATGGGACCCGCTTCGTACTTTTTGCCATTAGGCGGAAGAGCGTTCCTCAGTTATGTCCCGGACATCCTCTCCAATACCCTGCTGCTTGATTTTGCTAAAGACGATCCGTGGCCACGTGCTTGGACCGTATTCTATTGGGCTAATTGGCTGGCGTGGACTCCTATCACTGCGATTTTCTTAGCGCGTATTGGCTACGGATACACTTATCGCAGTTTCATTTTTATGAATCTTGTTCTGCCCGGAATTTTCTGCCTAGGCTGGGTCACTCTCTTTGGCGGCACTGCTTTGCAATTAGAAACGCTCGGAGGAATGGATCTCTACCACGTTCTAAAAAAGAGTGGACCCGAAGGCGTAACGTTTGCGGTGCTGGGTGCTTTGCCCTTTGCCGCATATACAATCCCCGCACTTTTGATCACGGCCTTCTTGGCATACGTCACAGCAGCCGATTCTAATACGGTTGCGATGGCAGGCATTTGCTCCCACGGCATAGAGCCCGAAAGCCCCGAGCCGCCGCAGATCGTGAAACTCATTTGGGGAATCAGCGTTGGGTTTCTCTCGGTAGCAGCGCTCTGCGCATCGGGTCTCGACGGCATCCGCGAGCTTTCGACGTTTGGCGGATTTCCCATTTTGTTTATGGAAATTATTGCGGGCATTAACTTAGTCCGCATCAGTATCAATCCACTTCGCTACGATAAAACAGTCGTTGCGATGCCCGAAGAGCCAAAGCGGTCTCCGAGCTTGCTGCCGGAATTAGTATGATTTCAAAACTTCATTTTACAACAGGCCTTGGTTGCTACTACCGCGAAGATATCGCCTATCTGCAAAAGCACTCGGTGCCGGTGCTAGACCGCTACACCAAAACAAATCCCAAATCCGGCAAGGCTATTCGCATGCCAGCGGAAGTAGTTTCGATTGGGATTGTATTGCAGTCCGGTGAAACAGTGTGGGGCGATGCCATGGGAGTTGCTTTTGACGGCAAATCCGGGCGAGAAGCGGCTCTCTCCACAGACCAAGTGCTGGCCCAGTTTAAGAAGCCGATTGAAAAAGCTCTTGTCGGTTTATCGACGGAAAAATACCGCGTGGCCTGGTCCCGCATTGAGCGGTCCTTTCAGGGCGCACCGCTCTCTCTGCAATACGGAATAAGTCAGGCACTTCTCCAAGCGGTGGCTGCAACTAGGAAGTGCACTCTTACCGAAGTACTTTGCGACGAATGGAGCTTGCCCCTGCCCTCGTATCCGCCCGACCTGCATGGGTCTTGCGGCGCAGACAGATACCACGCTGCAATTAAGATGATGCTCTATCGACTGCCCTCCCATCCTGCGGGTCAGGGGGACGATCTCAAGGAAGTGCTGGGGTCGCGCGGTGAAAAGCTGATCCAGTACGCGACTTGGTGGAGGAAAACGGTTGCCAAGTTTGGCAAGGATTACCGGCCGACGTTTCATTTTGATTTGCATGGCCTGCTGGGGAAGATTTTTAAAGACACTACGAAACTCGCTGCTTACTTAAGCAAACTCGAAAAGGCGTTAGGTCCCTATCATTGCCGAATCGAAAGCCCCTTTGTTTTAGAAACCCGCGAGGCGCAGATCGCCGAGTATATCAACTTGCGCCAATCGCTGGTTAAGAACGGCAGCAGGGTTCTCATTGTTGCCGATGAGTGGGCCAATACTCTCGACGATATCCGCGTCTTTTTAGCTGCAGATGCAGTGGACTGGATTCACATCAAGATGCCCGATCTCGGGCCGTTGCATGATTCGCTGCAGGCAGTGCTCGAATGTAAGAAAATCGGAGTGGGTGCACTGCTCGGCGGTAGCTGCATTGAGACTGCGACTTCCGCGATGTGCTCCACGCACGTAGCACTTGCTACTCAGCCGAATCTCATGCTCCTCAAACCAGGAATGGGATTTGACGAGGCACTAAGCCTCGCCAGTTTAGAAATCACCCGCACGCTTTCGCTTATTCGAGCGACTTGAGATAGCCCTCGAGGCTAGCGATCGTCTTCTCAAGTGCTGCTTTGCGGTCTTTCACGCCTTGCACCACATCGGCTGGCGCCTTGCCTAGGAAAGTCTGGTTTACCAATTTTGCATTGGCTCGCTCCAACTCACCCTTCACGCTTTCTAATTCCTTCGTAGCCCGCGTGCGCTCTTCTGCGACTTGAATCATCTGATCGCGAGGGACATAGACCTCAAAGGCTTCGTTGCCGAAGCTGACAGGAATAATCACGTTGTTTTGCTTGTGACGTGCCACTCCCGGCGTTTCGAAGCTCAAGTTTTTCACTTTCGAAAGGCGCTCAAGCCAAGCCTGTAAGGGAATCAATTCGTCGAGAACGGCTTTCTCGGCGACGATGGTCGCATCGATTTCAACCGCTGGAGAAAGGTTGCTCTCTCCCCGTTTGGAGCGAATCGCTTCCACGGCGGCAATCAATCGACCCATGCGCCGTTCGCAATCCGGGTCATCCATCTCGGCTTGCGCAGTTGGATACTCCGCTAGACAAATTGTGATTTGCGAGCCCTTCAGCGGCAGGCGCTGCCAGAGTTCTTCGGTAATAAACGGAATTATTGGATGCAACAGGCGCAGTGCTTCGTCCAAGACTTGCACCGCAGTCGAATCGCCCTTTTTCTTGCGGTCATCTAATTCTGGTTTAATGAACTCTAAGAACCAATCGCAATAATCACTCCACACAAAGTGATAGAGCCGATTAGCTGCATCAAAGAAGCGATACTGATCAATCGCCTGATTTACATCGGCCTTACAGCGATTGAGGCGCGACCAGATCCAACGATTCACGTCGTTAGAACGATCGACTTTGGCTTCGGTTAATTGCCCAAAGTGCATCAGCACAAATCGAGTCGCATTCCAAAGCTTGTTCATGAAGTTGCGGTAGCCTTCGATGCGGGCATCGGACAGCAAGACATCGCGGCCGTGCACTGCTTGCGCAGCTAACGTAAACCGCAGCGAATCCGCGCCGACCTGCTCGATAATCTCGAGCGGATCTTTCACGTTGCCCTTGGTCTTGGACATCTTCTGCCCGTATTCATCGCGAACCATCGGGTGCAGATAAACAGTTTGGAATGGGAATTCGCCTGTCATCCGTTTGCCCAGCATGATCATGCGGGCAACCCAGAAAAACAAAATATCAAAGCCGGTTTCTAAGATCGTATTGGGATAAAACGCCCGCATATCAGCGGTGTCTTTTGGCCAGCCCAAAGTAGAGAACGGCCACAGTCCCGAGCTAAACCAGGTATCTAGAACGTCTTCGTCCTGACGGATTTCCTTGGAATGGCACTTCTCGCAACTGGTGGGGTCGTCCACCGCGGTCATCATTTGCTCGCAGCTCTTGCAGTACCAAACGGGAATCTGGTGTCCCCACCACAGCTGGCGGCTGATGCACCACGGCCGAATATTACGCATCCACTCAAAGTAAGTTTTTTTCCATTCTTCGGGGACGATTTTAATCTGGCCAGTTTCAACGGCCGTGATGGCGTCCTTCGCCAATTCCGCAGCGTTGACGTACCACTGCGTCGACAGACGCGGCTCGACGGGCACTCCGGTGCGATCGCTAAAGGAAACGTTGTGAACGTGGTCTTCTTCTTTAGCTAGCAAATCTGCTTCGCGTGCCTGGTCGACCACCTTCTGGCGGCCCTCTTCGCGAGTCATGCCCTGGAAGCTGCCTGCGTTTTCATTCAGGCTCGCTTTATCGTCGAAAATATCAATGCGCGGCAAACCATGACGACGACCAATTTCAAAATCGTTTGTGTCGTGTGCCGGAGTAATCTTTAGAGCGCCCGTACCGAATTTCACGTCGACATAGCTATCCCCAATCACTGGGATCTCGCGTCCGCAGATGGGGATAATAACTTTCTTACCGATGAAACTCTTATAGCGGTCATCGTCTGGATGAACAGCCACAGCGACATCACCAAACAAAGTTTCAGGCCGCGTGGTAGCGACGGTTAAAAACTTTCCGGGATCGTCTTTAAGAACATATTTCAAATACCAAAGCTTGCCCTTCACTTGCTGGAATTTCACTTCCAGATCCGAAAGTGCGGTGCGCGATACAGGGTCCCAGCTGACCATCGCTTCTCCGCGATAGATCAAGCCTTCCTTATATAGGCGCACGAAGCATTCCCGCACGGCTTTGGAAATCTCAGGATCGAGCGTAAACGCGAGGCGACTCCAATCCAGACTGCAACCCATCAGCTTGAGCTGACTGAGAATCGTGTTCTGGGATTTGTCTTTCCATTCCCAAACTTTCTCTAAGAACTTTTTGCGACCCAAGTCATGACGACTGACGCCGGATTCTTTTTTCAGCATCCGCTCCACTACCATTTGGGTGGCAATACCTGCGTGATCGGTTCCGGGTAACCACAGGGTATTAAAACCCATCATACGTTTGCGGCGCGCGAGAATATCTTCCAAAGTTCCCGTCAGCGCATGGCCGATGTGCAAAACGCCGGTCACGTTGGGCGGCGGCAAAATCATGACGTACTTTGGTTTTTTAGAGTTCGGATCGGCCTTAAACGCGTCCATCTCCATCCAACCTTCGTAGAGCCGGTGCTCCACTTCTTTGGGATCGTACTGAGACGGCATTTCAAATGTTTTGTTGAGATTTTCCGACATAACTAAAGCACTCTCGCGTTGATAAAGGTGATCTTCCCGGGCTTCACTTCTACCCCTTCCCACTTGCGGTATCCAGTCACAGAACCACCATAGGTCTGGACCGTATCCAGATACAGGGTGTGTTTTCCTGCGGGGAGCTTGAGCCGGGCCAGCTGGAGTCTCGCTGGGAGGAACGTCCAACTTCTTAAATCTGCCTGATCCTGCGCGTACAGAACCAGACGGGTGATGGCGCCGGCAAGCTCACTTTTCGTCGCTTTTTCGACGGCGGCGGCAGCGACTTCCTTCACCACCAGGCCACCGATTTTCTTAGCAATAATCAGCCCCACGCGGTGTTCGAGCTCTTTCTCAGCGGTGGCTTCGATATCAAAAAACGGCTCACTCTTGGCCTTTTCGCCCCCATCGGACCGCAAAAACGCCGCTTGATTCACCGAAGCGCTGCGCTGGAATCGCGGCAATAGGCGAAAGCCTTCGCGCGCCACCTTGTACGGTGCCTTGCCCTGCTCCAGAACTAAAATGACTTCGCCCTCTTTTTTAGAAAGCTTGTAATCCGATAGCCCTGGGAATTTCTTTTTATAGTCCTCGAGCTCCTGATCCATTCCCAACTTCTGACTCAATCGCAACACAGGTTCGCCCAAGTAAGGCATGGGCCCTCGCCACGTCACTAACTGACGATAGTCGACGAGCGCCGAGTTTAATTCCCCGCCTGATTCAAACAATGCACCCGCCAAGTATTTAGCAAATGCATTGCGATCGTACGGTAGCTTGCCTTCGGTAATCATTAGGTCGAGTTTGTGATTCACTCGACGACATTCCACTAGCGCACTCTCTTCTTGGCCGAGCAGCGTGTAGTCGATTGCCATGTAGACGTTGATAAGGATTTTTTCGAAGTCTTCGCCTTTGTAGGGTTTTACTTCGTCGCTTAGGAGCAGGCTCGCCGCTTCTTTCGTTAAGCTCGTGTAATCACGAATCTCAGCGAGTTTGTCAGCGCGAGTAAATGTGGCGATAGCTTCTTTGTATTTTCCAGCGGTGTGATAGACGAGGCCCAACTCCATTAAGTAGGCCAATTCGTCGTTATCTTTTTTCTCGAGCAGTTTATCGAGTTGGGCTGCGGCAGCTGTAAAGTCCCCACTCTCAAAGGCAGTGCGCGAGCTGCGCACTTTGGAACCAAAGCCCGCGCAGCCCACTAAAAATAAAGCAGTCAGCGGAAAAACAAGATACAGCCGGTATTGCACTGGAAATTTACATTCCGACAGAACGTTTTTTGTAGAACTTGCGCAGTTCTTTTTCATCTGTCCAATCGAGCAAGCCCGATTCGATGTTCGTCAGGTTAAACGTCGCTTTGTAGTAGACGTATTTTTCTTTGCCAACCTCCTGAACGCGGTCGGTGATCTCGCCGGTCAAAAAGTATTCGGCGCCGATTTGTTTACCAATGCGACGAGCACTCGATGGGTCGACGTAACCCGATTGCGTTTGGTAATCCACTTCTTCAGCGATTTCGGCGCGGTTAGCTTTCTCGGTAAATTGAAATTTGCCGCTCTTAATCAGAGCCACACGCATTTTGTCGGTCATGCTTTTCATGTCGATATGTTCTTGGGAGCGATTCTTCACCAAGGTGACCATGACAACTGGGCGCTTTTTCATCTTCTGAACCAGCGCGCTGTTGCCCAGCGATTCCGCCATGAAGTCGGCGATGCGGCGCATGTCGGATTCGTTGAACTTGTCATCCAACAAACGGTCTTCTGCGATATCATCGTAGGAACCTTTGGTGAACTGCTGGTTCGCGCAGCCCGTGAAAAATAGACTCACCAAACATCCTGTAAAAATCGCAACTCGGTGAAATGTAATCAGGTTTTTTGCAGCCATAAGGCTCCTTTCAAACTGGTTTTGAACGGGAGTCTATCTGTCCAAATCGCCCTGCGCAATACATCGGAAGAACTGCTCCACGCGCCGGCCAATTGGCAACGCGACGAGTTAGACTCGCTGGGTCGGGTGCATTTGACAGCTTAAGCATCCAGAGGCCTAGGATAGGTATTGGGTAGATTTGGGTACGGGGGAAAAATGGGCAAGGGCAATCGATTTCTGAGTTATCGGAATGCGCGATCTGGTGCACGCGCTGCCTACCGCACGGGCTGGGCGCTCGCGCGCGAAGCAGCTGCCTCACTCCTTACTTATGAACTGTACCCCCTCGGCATGCCCACTGGCTCCATGCCGGTACTTACATTGCCACGCTTGCGCCAATCGGCGACTCGCCCGCATGTTCCCATCCTTTTTATTCACGGTCTTTTGCACAACCCTTCCACCTTTGCCTGGCTCAAGCAAAGATTAGCAAACGCTGGATTTAAAAATTTCTCGGATATGAACATGGCGACGGTGACTTGTTCCATTCCCGAATTGGCGCAACAAACAGCAACGGCGGTAGATGCATTGCTGGCCAAGTACGACGTGCCCCACGTGGATATCATCGGGCACTCGATGGGCGGATTGGTTGGCCGGTACTACGTGCAGAAATTGGGTGGTGACGGCAAAGTTCGCAATCTCATTACTTTGGGAACACCGCACCAAGGCACAGCCCTCTCGCGCTATTTCCGTTTTTCCAACGTGAAGTGCCTAAACCCCAATAGCGATTTTCTATCAGACCTCCAAAGCTGCCCTCTCCCGCAGCAAACGCGCGTTGTGGCTGTCTCTGGGAATATGGATGTTTTGATGTGGCCGCGCGACTGCGTTCGCTGGGAAGGCGTGCGCAATATCGCACTGCCTGGCCTCGGCCACGCCGGGCTGCTTTTCTCCAGACGTGTGCTGCAAATTGTACTGGCCCACCTACATCCCGAGCTCTTGCACGAAGCGCAAGTATCCCCTGCCCCGCTGGCGGGTTAGCAATCGAACAAGAAAAACTTTTTGAGTTAGAACCGCTGGCCGGCTCTCGGTCATTGGGTTATCCTCCGGACTGTGTCAGCGCCCCAGTACATCGCGGACAGTCTCCAGAAAAAAATTATCTTCTTCACCGGCAAAGGCGGAGTGGGCAAGACCTCGGTTGTTTGGGCAACCGCAAAAGCGCTCGCTCGTTGCGGAAAGAAAGTAGCAGTTGCTGCGTGGAGCGAATCCGATTCACCGCCTTCGGGTTTCCCCGAGGGTGTGCACTATGTGCCCCTCCAAACCATGGCGTGCTTTAAAGAATACGTCTTGCACGTCGTGCGCTTTGAAAAACTCTACGACACTGTTTTCGACAATAAAGTCCTGCGTACCTTTGTCCTCGCTGCCCCTGGACTCTCCGATACGGTGATTGCGGGCAAGATTCTCACCCTCTACGAAAAACGCGTCTACGATATTTTACTCGTCGACTTACCGAGCAGCGGACACGCGCTGAGTTTTTTCCACTCGCCGCTAGGAGTAAAACGCATTTTCTCTGTTGGCTTCGTCCACAAAGAAACGCATAAAATTTGCGAACTACTCGCCAGCCAAGATGTGCGACTCGATCTTGTCGCGATCCCCGAAGAACTTCCTGTCGTCGAAAGCGTCGAACTCAAATCCAAGCTCGAGAAATTGCACCCCTTTCACTTTGGTTTTTTGCTGCTCAATCAAATGCTGCCGACGTTTGCGTCACTGCGCGGGCTCTCAAGCGCACCCTTGCTCAAGGAATACTCAGACCAGTTAGATCGACAAGAGCGCAATCAACAGGTCGCGGAAAAATGCGGCCTGCCGATTTTAAAGCTACCGCGCATCTTGGCGCCGAATGAGGATAGTTTGATTGAGGCCTTGAGCCAGGATCTCTCGGCGGTGACGGCATGAAGCCATCGTTTGAAAGCCGCATTTTACTCGTCGGTGGACCGGGCGGAGTGGGTAAAACTACGCTAGCGGCTTCGCTGGGTGTTGCCTTGGCAGAACAAGGTTTTAAGACGGTCGTACTCACCGTTGATCCCGCCCGTCGGTTAGCTCAAGCTCTCGGTTTTGAAAATTTCCCCAACGAAGTAAACCGCGTGCCGCTAGTGCAAGGCGGGGAGCTCTTTGCCTCGATGCTCGATACGCAACGCTATTTCGATCGCATCATCGAAAAGTTTGCGACCAATCCCGATCAAAAAGAGAAGATCTTAAAAAACCCGATGTACCAGATCATGGTCGATAGCCTAGGCGGCTCACACGAATATGCCGCGATGGAACGGCTCTTAGAAATCGCCCAGGATCCATCATGGGACAAAATTGTCGTCGATACGCCGCCAACCGATAACGCCATGGATCTGATTGCAGCGCCCAAGCGGCTCGCTGATTTCATGGACAATTCAGTATTGAGTTGGTTTCAAAGTGGGGGCGCGTTGTATCTGCGCCTGTTCCGCGCGGGCACACGCATTGCCATGAAAGCGCTGCAAGCCATTCTAGGCTCTGATTTTCTCGATTCACTTGGTAAGTTTTTAACTGATCTGGAAGGCATGCAAGCCGGCTTTCAAAACCGCCACCGCGAAGTCCTAGCCATGCTGCGCTCCAAGGATTGCAGTTTTTTTCTGACGACTTTCCCCAGCCAAGCCAGATGGGAGGACTCCGGCCGTTTATTGGCCGCACTCGCCGGCGAATCGATTCCATTGCGGGGAGTTTTCCTCAATCGCGTAGAGCCCCAGCCCACTGCTTTGAACAGCGATGTTTCGCTGTCGTTGGAACAATCCCAAGATGTCGAAAAGCTACTGGCGTTCCGTCGCCAAGAGGTAGAACACCAGAAGCCGTGGACCGAGAAATTCGCCACCCTGCCGGCAGATTTCCTAGTTCAGATCCCGCGCCAAACCCATCCCGTTCATGACGTGGCGTCGCTTTCCGAATTGGGACGCATCCTGTTATCCTAATTCCCATGCAATCAAAATATTCCAGCGAGCGTAAGTACCGCGGCCTCCCGGTCCAATTAAAGTACGCGATGTACCTCACGTTGGTATCCGCGTTCACGGCACTAGTAATGATCTTCGTCATGGCCTGGTTTATTCAACGCAACTACAATTTGTTCATGGGGGATGAATTAGGAATCTCCGCCCAGGTGATCGAAGTTGTTCGACACGAACAGCGCGTTTTAGAAACAGCACTCTTTGTGCTTTTTCTCTTCACCATCACGGTGACATTCGCCGCAACTTTTCACGTCACGCGCAAACTCACGGGCCCAATGGTCGCTCTGCAACGCCAACTCTGGCTGTATGCTCAAGGCGATTGGAGCCGCGATTTTCGCTTACGTCGGAATGATGAATTTAAAGAATTAGAGCAATTGCTCAATAAGTTGCGCCAGTCGCATATGGACCCTGACGCCCGCAAAGAAGCCTAAAGCTACCCGCCAAAAAGCAAAAGCTGCGCACCGTTTCCGGTGCACAGCCTTCACTTCGATCTAACTCTGTGTGTACTGGGTTTATCTGAATTCGCCCAGCTTTTGACGCAACTCTTGTTTAGTTGGCATCGTCCAATAACTCTGACGTGCAGAATCTCTTGGCGTTCCTTCACGGAGCTTTAGCTCAGTCGGAACATATCCGCCTTCTTCTGTCGTCGTCATATTGCTTTGCTGTTCCAAGATGAGGAAGTCGGCTGCTTCAAATTGCGTGCGATTCTGATCGTAGATATCAAACGGACGATAATTGTGAGGCGGACGACTGAGACGCTCATCTTCCCAAGGGAATTTCCAAGCGTCTTTGTAGCTATTGGCCTGAGTTCCCTTCCAACGGAAATTCGTAAACGGCTTAGTCGCTCCGTATGCATCTTTGCGAATACCGAAATAGTAGTCGTAAGAATCAGGACGATTGAGTTCCTGTTGCGGATACTTCGGAAACACTCTGCCGTAAAAAGCAGGCGACAACGGAAGCGCTGCTACAACGATACCATCTGGGTATGAGTAGCACTTCACCTGATCGTCGGTGAGTTCCGTTAGTTGCAGAAGCTGGCGAACCAACTCTGTGCCGTTGCGATGGTTCTCGCGAACGTACTGCAACGTCACTGGACCCGGTGCCGCTGTTAGCAGCTTCGTAAAATCCGTATTGGTGATTTTTCGTTTTGGATACAACGTGTCTAAGAGCAATTTCACACCGCCAATAAACGGCGCGCTAAACGAACTTCCTTCGTTCCACATGTCGTTATTCAACGACACGCGATCCGCCTGAGTGACTACCGATGGCCGCACACGGCCGCTGGTGTTCATCGCTTTAGACGAATAGGCAGCGATGCTGCCCGTGCTCACAACTCCGCGAGCAGTCGACGGCGGGAACATATCATTGACGCGATTGAAATCTTTGAAATACACCGAGCGAGAAATCGAACCACTCGTGCCGCCCGTGATTGGCTCACTGCGAATAACAACTTGGAGTTCGTCAGTTTCTGCCGTTCCAGAAATTGCTTTAACGTGAATGCAATATTCGCCGTTAGTGGTCTTCTCGACGTCACTCAACGTGATCGATTCAGATGGCAAGAAAGTGCCGCCAGGAATCTTTGGTGCGGGTAGTACGTCCATATTTTCTTCACCACCCAATTTAGGCGCTGGAGGAATTGGGATACCGCGCATCAACGTCGTGTACTCTTCAGAAGTTCTCAGACGCTGACGAATCGTACCAGGATAACCTTCAGGCGCGCTGGCCGACGAAGTTTGATCGGTATCGGGAATAATCACATTGCCCCATGGGTCTGTGATTTCTAGATCGTAATCCACGCCTGTTCCACTGTGCATGCCGGTCATACGACCGTCCCACGCTAAGCTGACGGTAATATTATTGCCGCCTTCTTTGCTCTTAAAGCGGAGGCACTCGCCTTCATCGCCTTTGCGGAATTGAACAAGATTGCTGTGCGGTAAGCGCTTGGCAGTTCCCGCCCAAACTTGCTCGCCGTCGTTACCAGCAGCGTTGATCCAAACTAGGCCTGGATCGCGCGTTACTTCTTCGACGATTTTATCGATAGGGCTCGTGCCATTACCAGCGCCGTAGCTAACGAACGTGCTCGAATTCACAACAGTGCGAATCAGACCAGCATCGTACAATTCTTTTGCGTAGTAAGCGGCAGCAGCGAAATTCTCGCCGTAAAGACCATTTAATAAATAGAATTTAACTTGAGAGAAACGACCAATTACTCCCAATACAGATTGGATAACCCATAGGCCGTGTCCCAAATCTTTCTTGGAACCTTTCTCTAATAGAAAATCACGAGTGGCATCATCGACAGTGTAGTTCGGGAGACTTGGATAGAGTTCCTTGTCGCGGGGCAAAGTAGGATGGCGATCAAAGAAGCCCTTAATGTCTTCGTAGGAATTAACGATCGTGTAGTTATCTGGATAGGCGCCGCGATCGATATCTTCATTGCCGAAATCATCGTCGATAATCGCAATGCCAATTTGAGCGGGTACTTCGAGATTCTTGTACTCGTCGGACACGCCTAATTGCTTGAGCAGAGTTTTTCTCCGCTCAACATCAAACTCAATGCGTTTCTTTGAGGGATTACCGGCGTTCGCCGCCTGGAACGTAACCAATAGAGCTAAAAAGACGTAACCAAAAAACTGTTTATGGGATCGAACCATAATTAACCTCCGCAAACCCTTAAATTTCAAAAACCCGTCTAACAACCCGAGCAAACAAAGGAGATAAAAAGGGAGGACTTGCTAGCAGCAAGCCCTCCATTTTCTAACAATACGTTTTACTACCAGTACAGGCCGCAACCACCGAAGCCACCGCCGTAACCGTAACCGTAACCGTAGTAGTTGATCGTGCCGAAACCGCCGTAATAACCACCGCAGTTACCGCCGTAATAGCCACCGAAGCAACCGCCATAGTTAAAATATGGGGTGTAACCACAATAGCCACCGTAAGCGACGCCGTATCCGTAGAAACCACCGCGCCAGCAAGCTTGTTGGCTCTTGCCCGATTCCGTAGCGACTCTTGAACTGCCATCATCAGAAATAGCGACAAGTTTCACGCCTTCAACGGCTTGAGCTTTGTCACCTTCCACAGCTGCTTCCACGCCTACTGCGACGCGGATTTCTTTTGCGACATCGAGAGCTTCAGTGCTGTCCTCTGCGATTTCGCCAGCTTTGATTTTCTTCGCGACTTCTTTTGCTTTATCAGCAAGAGCTTGTTGCGAGAGGGGCAATGCAAAAGCTTTCACTTTCGCTTCGTCTGCAATTTTAACCGCTACAACACCAGCGAACTTCTGCTTTTGGTCGGTAGAAGGACGATCCTTCGCGATACCGGCATTAGCGATGAAGGCCACAGCTGCTGCAATGACTAGATTTTGGATTTTCATCCCGTTACTCCTTGTTTACTTGACTTACCATTAAGCGAGCGGGATGTACCACAGAACGAGTTCAGGTCTCCAGCGCAAAATTGGGCACCGCATTGTTACCAAAGTAATCTTAAATACTTACATTCAATTCCTTACGTAACTTTCAAGCTTTTACAGGCCAAATTCAGTGGAAATTGGGTCGTCGAATGGGGCCCGCTCTTGTACCTTCTAGCGATGAATTTGGGGAATCCTATCTGGGTCTGCTTCGAGGATTCACGGGGTCGGGAATGGGCCAAACACCGTGGCTGGCCCGTGCTGCCCGCAGATTCAATCGCAACCACTCTAGACGACTGGTTAGGCGAGCTAGATTTTGAAAAACCGCTTACGGCTCACGACCGCTATGACTTCTTAAAAGGCTTTTTGCCGGAGAGTCTGCATGGGGAACTAGCACTGTGGGGAGAAGCCATCTCTCACTTGCGCCGCGCCGGTGTGGACTCGAGCGAACACGCTGACTTCCTGTTTTCGCAACTGCCTCTGGAACCCAAAAATCAATTGCTCCACTTTTTACTCTCTCGACATTTAGAGGCTGGGCTCTGGGATGAGCCAGCCCGCATTCGCGCTGCGATTGAAGAGGTGCGTTCGGGGCTGATTGTGCCGCCCGCGCAAACGCTCCTCTTTATAAGGAGTGTTTCGAGTAGTGCGAGCTTTGTTGAATTGGCGGGCGCCTTTCGGCCGCATGTTCCCGAAGGCGCTTTTCATTGCGTTGGGCCCTATGAATCAGTGGGGCTTTCGATTCCTCCTCCGCCACCACGTGCGGTGAGTGTGACGGGGTCCGCCCATGAGCGGTTAGATACTTTGGCCGCGGCGATTGCAGAGGGTGAAGCCGCTTGTGAGGTTTTTATCGATGCAGAGCCTAAGTACTGGACCTATCTGCAGCTGCGACTCTCATCGCTCGGGATTTCATTTTTCGACGGCATGCGCGGTGAGACGATGGGCAAGCCTTTGCGTTCGCAGGTTGCGCTCTTTCCCTGGGACGCTGGTGGCCGATTGGGAAGTATTGATAGCTCCAACCGTCTCTATTTTTTTGAGGAGCCCGGGCCGCAGGCGCAGACAGCTTCGCTCTTAACGGCAGATGAAAAGAAATCACTGCGACGATTTGGTTTTGGTGGAGCGGACCCCGTCAGCGCCGAAGCAGCGGTAGTGCGGACACCGTTTCGCAAGCGGCTGTTTGTGAATGCGGATTTTTTGCGCACGCATCCAGAACGCGTGCGCACGGTGGCGCATCGGGCGAAGGAATTTCGTGCAGTGAAGTCCACGCGCACCGTCGCGCCTTCTCCTGTGATTGCGGATAACTCTGATTGGCCGTTGTCGCTTAGTGCCACTTCCGCACGCGCCTATTTAGAGTGCCCAGCGAAGTTCTATTTTCAGCAGCGCCTTGAACTCTATCCGGCAAAAAGTCCGCGCGACGATCTGCAACTGTATTTTGGAGTCTTGGTGCACAAGGCGCTGGAGTTTTATTTCGCGGCCAAAATGGACCCCGAATTAGAAGCAGTGTCGCTCGATACGGCGTTTGCTCGCGCGTATGACCACGGCTTGAAGAAAGAAACTTCTCCGTGGTTGCGGCAAGAGGTTTTGCAGACGCTTTGGAATCGGCTTTCGGGTTCGGTCAGTGCATTAGAAGCCGAGTTAGATGCTGCTTTTGGTAAACGCACGCCAATTGCTTTAGAGCACGGCTTTCGTCTGGAATGGGAAGGCACGACTCTCAAAGGCCGCATCGATCGCATTGATCGACTAGAGAATGGGACGTTGCTGCTAATCGATTACAAAACTGGTTCCGTTGATTTCACGCCAGCGCATGTGGGCCAGGGCAAAGACCTGCAACCATGGTTTTATCTGCGGGCTGCCGAAAACTTGGGCGGAGCTGTTCTGAGTAAAGTCGGTGGCATTCTCTATTACGATTTGAAAACGCGCGAAGTTAGTCGCGGCATGCTGCGAGAAGACAGTTTAGAAAAAGATAAGAAGAAGCACTTTACCCGCGGACACGTATTGACCGGCGAGGCGTGGGATTCTGTTTTGGCGCTCGCGCAGGAGAAACTGCACGTAGTGAAAGCAGGTGTTCATGCAAATCGCTTCGCGCCGACGCCCTCGCCTACTCTTTGCGAGCGCTGTGATTATTTTCTCCACTGTCGGTCGAGCAGTTTAATGGGAGGAAAAGCCATTTGAATTGGACCGAGCCGCAACGTGAAGCGTGTGAAAATCTCTCCCAAGGCCTATCTGTTCTAGCTGCCGCGGGCAGCGGTAAGACACGCGTGTTGGTGGAACGCTACGCCGGATGGGTGCGTTCCGGAGTGGAACCCGCAAAAATCCTCACCGTTACATTTACTAGAGAGGCCGCCGAACAGTTGCGCAGTCGCATCGTACAACTCTTCGCCAATGACAGCGTCATTGCAGAGAACGTCCGCAAGACTCCTGCCATTGGCACTATCCATAGCTTCTGTCTCAACCTGCTCAAGTCGCATGGTGGAGAGATTCAAAGCCCGCGCGAGATCTTAGACGACGTGCGCTGGCATGAGTGTTTTGACGCGGTTTTTGAAAAGTGGTTTGCGCGGCTTGATTCTGCCACCCTCAAATCTGGTCTGCAATTGTGGAATCCGCTCGACATGGAAGTGCTGTGCAAAGAAGCACTTCGCCAGAGTTTGTTTTTGCGACCGCTGTTTTCTCAACCTAAGACTGAGAGCAAGGCCGAAGCGTGGTGGCTCTCTACACTGCCCTCTCTCTTTTCGTTGTGGCAGCAACAGGTAGTCGATCAGGGGATCTATTCATTTACCGATCTGGAAGAAAAATCGCTCGCGCTTTTGGAAAATCCAAAAGTACGAGTGCAAGCAGCCATGGCTTATTCAGCATTCCTAATCGATGAATTCCAAGACACCAGCCCGGCTCAGTGGAAAATCCTTGAGCAAGTCGTAGGCGATCAATGGAATCGCGTCTTTATCGTGGGCGACCCGAGACAATCCATTTACGGTTTTCGCAATGCGGATGCAGATTTATTTTTCGGAGTACTCGATCGCATTTGTAGTTTAGGCGGCAAGAAGATCGAGCTCTCTACTTGCTTCCGCTCCACGCCGGAAGTGGTCAGTGCGGTGAACGAGGTGAGTGCGCGCCTCTTTGCAGGAAACCGCCAATACGAGCCATTGCTACCGGGGCGGGAATCCGTGCCTGGAGTGGAGGGCTTGTCGCACCTGCCTTACACAAGTCTCGAAACCAAGAGCGCAGATCTGTCGCGCGCAGAAGTCGCAGCCGTAACGAGTTATCTCAAGAAACAGATCGATGCTGGTTACCAGCCCAGCGATTTTGCCCTGCTCTTTCGCAGCTCCGAACGCATTACCGATTTCGCGGCAGCACTAGACCAAGCGGGCATTGCGGCGCGATACCGTAAAGGCGAGCGGCTGTTCGATCATTATTTTACTTGGGATGTGTTGGGTTTTTATCGACTGATACTGGACCCAGAGAGCGAATTTGCAGCGAGTGCGTTTCTGCTCTCGCCGTTTATCGGCTTGCAACCTTCTGAAATCCAGACCCTGAAAGCGGGGCGTGGTTTATCGCTATTGGAAAAGCTCACCACCCGCAAAGACAGCCGAACGGACTGGCTTACTAAGTTATTTCAAAATCCGCCTACGAATCCTGTAGTCGCCTTACAGCAGCTATTACACCATGCGCGCTATTGGCCGAAGCGCTATCCGTGTTGGGATTCGCTGACTAAACTTCTCAGTGAGTCATCAGACATCGCTGCCGCGGTGAAAAAACTGGAACTCTGCGCACGCGGAGATGTGTTGGGAACAAGCGCTGGCGAAGGCAATCCAGAACCAAGCGTTTCGCTACTGACGATTCACGCAGCCAAGGGGTTGGAGTACCGCGAAGTCCTACTCGTCGACTTACTGCGACGCCCCACAACGCATTACCCATGGCTCGTAATCGAGCCACCACGCGGCTTTGGCGTGCGATATAGGGATTCGGGTGTGTTGGAATCTTCCGATGCGTATAAGGACATCCACGCACGTAAAACGCTGAAGGAAAAAGAAGAGGAAATGCGTTTGATGTATGTAGCACTGACGCGTGCGAAAGATCGGATCGTATTGTCGCTGCCAGAAAATCGGGCATTGATTAAGGGCGAGTGCTGGGCAAGTTATCTCGTGGAGAAGAACGGATCGGCAGAAAAATAAATCAGGGGATAAATCCCCGCCCTCCGCCGTCTGAATCCAAGCAACGTACAACTTTGAACGGCTTGACGACGGAAAGTGCAGAAACTTACCCCCTGATTGTTGGGAGAAGACTTTTACAGATCTTAGAGATCGACTGAAACAGTACCCATTAACTTGTAATACGAAGCATTCATCAGACCGGCTTCTTCGAAACCAGGGGCTGCGTTCATGCCCGCATCGCGAGTCATCGGCCTATCAATCACTGGAACCATCCACGAACCGCGGATACCAATCGCTGTCGACTTAGCGATCGAGACATCGGCACCGGCAATCGCTTGCGCAGAACCAAGTAGTTCGTTGTACTGACGGATGTAATCGCCTGGCATGCGTTGTTGCATTCCAGAGTAGTACACACCGAACAGACCGCCGCCCACGTATGGACGGAACGTTCCCTGAGATAGATACACCTTCAAGTTTCCGCCTAACGAAAACTGGTCGAAGTTATGCGCCATCAAACGGGGAGCTAGATATCCCATCGAGGGCTCGGCAAGCGAGGTATAGGCCAACGAGTAATTCGAATACCCGCCTTCTAATTCAAGAGCGACAAACGAACTGGTTTGAAACTCAGTAGCGAGTCCAAAACTAATATTGTTCTTTGTATTGATACTCCAACGACCGACGTAATCTCCGGCTCCCACCATCGGCGTGAGACGTATCGTAGATTTTTCCTGCGGTTGAGAACTCGCAGTCAGCGTCGACATCGACTCCCCCTGAGCCGGTGCATACACTAACTGACTGGACTTCGGCGCCATGTACGCAGCCTGTGCAGCTGTAGTTCCTTGCAAAGCAACTGGAGCAGCTTGCAATGCTACTGGAGCCTCTTGTACTGCGACAGGAGCGACTGGAACAACTGCTGGAGCAGAGACAGGAACTGCCTCGGCTTCATCTCCCCACACTGTGGAACCGGAAGCCCCCTGGTAGTAATCCCCACCAAACTCCCCTTCCACCCGCGCACTAACAACTTGCGAAACCATCAAGGCAATCGCGAACACATAAAACTTGTGCTTCAAGGTGAACCTCTTTCTTAATTAATTCTCTCTTTGGGCAAACAAATCAGGACTAAATTGGATTTTGTACGTCGAGAAGAAAACCTGGATTCAGGGCCCGCTTACTGCAGTTGGTATGCCAAGTTATTGAAAACAGGTTAAGTGCTCGAATGCTAAAGCGGATCCTATTTTCAACTGTGTAGAGCTTTTAGTCACAGATCGACTACAATTTAGACAGTGCCTAGAGTGCGTACAGACTTTGACTTTAAGTTCTAAGCATTTATGTCTGTGTAAATATTTTATACAGCCCGTCTAAAACTTAGACAGTGATCTGGGATGCGGGGTCTCGTTACAATTCTTCACGATTTACCCCCTGCACCAACTGCAACGCAATGCGCTACACTAAGTATTGTAGACAGCAATGTACGACGAGGGATTTCATCATGATTCGTCACCAAGGGTTTCTTACAACGACTTTCTTCTCTGGCCTCCTGCTCCTAGGAGCCTGCGCCCGGAACTATCCGACGGCGCCAAACACATTAAATCAAAACGAACCGACGAATACCGGGAATACGGGGAACACGGGGACGATAAAAACGCCTCCGCCGCCGTCGATCACTACGAGCAATCCTGTCTGCGGTAACGCAGTCTGCGAATCAGGCGAAACAGCTTCAAGCTGCGCCTCGGATTGCGGCACACCCGTAGCACCGCAGAGCTTTACCTGTACCTTGGCTCAATCGGGAGGCTCGCCAGTAGCGACGCAAGTTCCGCAAACGCCAGTTCCAGTGCAATACCTCTTATCTATTTCGCCGGCGGTTTCTGCGACTCTGCCTCAGCCCACAATTGCCACGACTCCTGCGAACGCGTTCACAACGTCGTCCGTAGTAGTTAGCGGATCGACCGCTGTCATCAGCGGTAACTTCACGGTTGCCGGTAGCATCACTCTCGCCGCCAGTCTCACGATTAGCGGACAAGTAGTGGGCTGCAACAAAGTCATTACGGTGACCCAGGCTGTAACGCCTGCAACTGTGGTTTCTCGATTCGACCGTTCTTCGCCTCCCGACATTTTTTACGGAACAGGCAACACGGGTCCTTCTGGTTATCAATTAGCTGGATCGATGTTTAAAGTTTTCACCCAAGCGCCTCCTGCATCGAAGTGCACCGCGATTCCTTTGAATCAGTGCTTACTTCCTCGCAGTCCATCCGCGGTCACTTTCTTAACTCAAGTATCAAACTGCGGTGGTTATCCCACGGTTTCGCAATTGGGTTTCACCTGCAGCACGAACGTCGCAGGAACGACGCCGCTGTATCGGCTCACAAACAATATCGATCATCGCTATTTCGTAACCGCTAGTTTCAACGACGTGTCTGTCCTGACGAATCAAGGATGGATTTACGAAGGAATCGTCGGTTACGCACCAGTGCCTTAACAAGTAGTCACGCGACATCCAAAAAAAGATCGCCGGGCAGCGCAAGCTACCCGGCGGTTTTTTTTTGCAAACTAGCTTTACTGAAGGACGAAGAAATCGAGAGAGCGAATGATTTCCATGTCGTCCTCAATCTGCTGTGGATTGGAATGCGAGAGGAAAATCTTTCCAGGGCATGTCATGACGTTCGTAGTGAACTCAATCTCGTCGCCAACGCCTTTGAAATCGTGGCTCTTGTACGACAACAAGCTTTGAACGATATCGAGATTTTTCACATACGCGATTTTACCCGCTTGGGTAGAGATCAAGCGCACCAAACGGCCAGGATTATAGGCCGGTGCTACTTGAGTCAGTCGCTGTCGGAATAAATCAGGCCGCGCCATTCCTTCGGCTGCAATCAAAGCCGGCGACCAACCGCCCGCCTCCACTACAAACTTAGGCAATTTTGCACCAGCCAAACGCGGATTCAGTTCCACCAAGCGGGGGCCGCTTGTCGTCAGCATCACTTCAAAGTGACTGGCACCGAACCAATACTTGAAAGCATTTAAAATTCGGACGCAGTAGCGAATCATGTCTTCATTCGCGAGAGAGATAGGGATCAAATTATTGTGAGAACGAATATGCGCCTTCGCACCACCGACGACAGTGACTTCTTTCTTGTGGTATTCCCAAACGTCGGTAAGCAAATGGATGCCGGCGGAGCTCGCGAAATCCACGACAAACTCAGGGCCTTCCATGAACTCCTGGATCAACACCATGTGGTTGATGTTGCCGTCGACGTTGCGCTTTAGATAGAGATTCTCAAACGCTTCCTTTACTTGAGCGAGTGTGTCGCAAATATGCAGACCATCGCTGCCACTGCTATCCAAAGGCTTCACGACGACTGGAAATTTCCCATGCTGTTCTAACCATCCCAGCATGTTTTTTAAATTGTCGGTAGCTAACGTATCCGGAACAGGGATTCCCAACTTCGCCAAAAACCGGTTCTGTAGATATTTATCGCGGATGATGTCGCCCATAGCGCCATCCACGTTTGGAGCACCTAAAAGATTCGAAAGCTGAGAGGCCAGCTTGAATGCCTTATCCGTGCCATGGGCAATAATACCGACCTCCATGGCACGCAGCTTCGCTGCGGTCGCCTGAATATTACCCTGGTGAACTAAGTCCGGCTCGGCCAATTTTCCATACCAGGTCGGTTGTTCGCTGGCGGGAACGGAGTGTAGCATTTTTACTTCAAGGCCAAGACTGCGAAAGGCGGCTGGCAGGTATTCGCCGGAGGACGCGGCATCCAACATTCCAACGCTGACTGTTCCCGAACGCAGCATGGCTTCACGTGCAATCAAGACGTGCTGTGGGCAATTAACCGCATGAACGGTCTCTTGTTCCGCGACTCCAAAACACAGCGACGCAAAAGTGGTTGCCCAAAAAACAAAAGCGAATGCGAGGCGATTCCAGTTCTTCATTGGTCGTCCGTTCGTCTAAAAAAATACTGTTTTTCTAATTCACAAATTTGAGAACTCGAACCTGTTAAAACGAGTCCTGCAATTATTACTACTACTTATGAAAGATGGGGCTGGGTATACCATACGGCTTTGAAAGCGGCCACAGCCAAAGGAGGCAGAGCTTCAGCCGCATTCAAAACAGATTTCGGGGGTTAGTGGCTGGGAAAGTTTGGAGCCGTTTCGATAAACCGACACGCACTTCACCATCCAGTCGTGGGCTAATTCAAAGACCCGGCGGACTTCTGCTACTTCCGCCTGATGAGGGATTGAGACTGTTTTGCTAATACCGCCGGAGATAAAGGGCTGAACCGCCGCCACCATTGCTAAATGGCCCTCGACCGCAATCCGGCCCTGAATGGATTCAGCCACTGCAAAGACGCTGCGATCCTCTGGCCGCAAATGCGGAACTTCTCCGGAAGCGCTGGGCTTAAGGAGAGCAGATTGAATCGCAGTAATTTGATCGGCCGTGTAGCCGAGTTTTTTTAGCGCCATTGGAACTGTGCGATTGGTCGAACGCATACTGCCCCCGCCCGCCAGCGTCTTATATTTCACCAGAGAGAACTCGGGCTCAATACCCGTCGTATCGCAATCCATCACCAAGCCAATCGTACCCGTCGGCGCAATCGCCGTTAGTTGCGCGTTGCGCACGCCAGACTTTGCGGCTTTTTCTAAAGTTTGTTTCCACAAGCGATTGGCGACTTCGACGATGTTGGCGGGTCGCTCGCCTACGATAGCGCGCGGCAATACTGTGAGCCCCTCGTACTCGCCGTCTAAAGCCCCAGCTGCGCGCGCGTGATTTCGCAGCACTCGTAAACAGGCTTGCTGATTCTTTTTATACTCGGCAAAAGCACCGAGCTCCTTGGCCATATCCGCAGAAGCGTTCCAAGCACTGGCTGCCATCAGCGAAGCAATGGCACTTGCTAGAGCCCTGCCACGGTCGCTATCGTACGGCAGACCCGCCGCCATCAGCAGCGCACCTAAATTGGCAAAGCCCAAACCAAGAGTTCGAAACGCGTGGCTTCTCTCGGCAATTTCCACACTCGGGTATTGCGCCATCGCAACGGAGATCTCCAGCGTTAGTGTCCATAGCCGACAGGCGTGCGCAAACTTCTCTGATTCAAACTGGCCCGAGTCTGCGTTCCAGAATTTCATCAGATTCAGACTGGCTAAATTGCAGCCCGTGTCGTCGAGAAATAGGTATTCGCTGCAAGGATTCGAAGCGCGGATTTCACCTGATTGCGGGCACGTATGCCAATCGCCAATGAGGTTCTCGTACTGCACGCCGGGATCGGCACAAGTCCACGCAGCTAGCGCTACTTCATTCCACAGTTTTTCTGCTTCGATCAATCGAAGCGGCTTGCCGTCTTTACGGGAACGCAACGACCAAGCGCCACCTACCTTTACAGCTTGCAGAAATGCAGTCGGCACGCGCACCGAAGTATTGGCGTTTTGTCCAAAGACCGAGCGGTAAGCTTCCCCGCGCCATTCAATCGTCAGCTTGTCTTGATGAAAAAAGGCTATACCTTGCTGCCCCAAGTCGCGTGCCTGCTCGCAAACTGCAAGAGGAATTCCCAGCAACGCACATTCGCTCAAGACTTCCCGCCACTGGTGCAGCTCATAGGGCGACTGATTTGCGCGTTGCCAAATTTGCTCGAGCTTTTTTCTCGTCGTAAAACTGCCTGCGACTAGTTCAGCGACTCGCCGTTCTTCTTGAGCCTTCCATTGCACAAACGTTTCAATTTCAGGATGATCCAGATCGAGACAGACCATTTTAGCTGCCCGACGCGTAATCCCACCCGACCGCACCGATCCGGCAGAGACATCGCCTACCCGCAAAAACGCCATTAAGCCGCTGGAAACTCCGCCGCCCTCTAAGCTCTCGCCGACGCCGCGAAGGTCGCTGAAATTGGTTCCTGTACCAGAACCGAATTTAAAAACGCGGGCTTCTCTCACCCAGAGATCCATGATCCCCAGTGGTTTTACCAAGTCGTCTTTAACGCTTTGGATGAAACATGCATGCACTTGGGGATGCTCATAGGCATTAACCGATGGCCGCGAGCTGCCTGTTTTATCGTCGATAAAAAAGTGCCCGTGCGCTTCGGCTTCAATGCCGTAAGCCGAATGCAACCCGGTATTGAACCACTGGGGGCTATTGGGGGACGCCATTTGACGCACCATTTGGTACGTCATCTCGGATTCAAAACTTACGGCGTCGTCCTGGGAGCCGAAGTAGCCGAACTTCTCTCCCCACTTTTTCCAACAACCCACCATGCGCGCGATGACTTGGCGCAAGTCGGTCTCACCTTCAAATCCCGCACCTGCTTTTCGAAAGTATTTTTGGGCGGCTAAGTCACAGGCGGCCTGGGACCACTCAGTAGGGAAAATCCAACCCTGTTGTGAAAATGACACCTCATCACCTTCGCGGATTTCGCAATCGCGCGGAGCAAAGGTGATGCCTTCCAATCCGGTTTGGCCTGCAGTGGTAAAAAGACGGCTGATCTTCATGCCATCTATCCTAACAAAACTTTCTATTTTGCGAGCTGCCAGTTCGCGCCCCAGCCGTAGTCGACCTTTAGCGGGACCTTGAGCGTCATGGCGCTTTCCATCTCTGTGACGACGATCTTCTCGACGATGGCTTTCTCGGCAGTGGGAACCTCGAGCACCAATTCATCGTGCACTTGTAGAATCAGCCGCGATTCTAAACGCTGCTCTTTTAGTTGCGCGCCAATCGTAACCATCGCCTTTTTAATCATGTCCGCAGCGGTGCCCTGCAGCGGCATGTTAATCGCAGTGCGCTCTGCCATCTCGCGAGTCATGCGGTTTGCGGACGCAATGTCGGGAAGGTAACGCCGACGGCCCCACTCAGTGCGGGCAAATCCAGTTTTTCGCGCGTCGTCTATTAGCGACTGCAAAAAGGATTGCACACCGTTGTACCGAGCAAAATAAGTATCGATAAAGCGCTTCGCCTCGCCCACGGGAATTCCCAGTGTCTTGGAAAGACCAAATGGAGTCTGGCCGTAGACCACGCCGAAATTGATCGTTTTGGCAACGCGGCGTTGATCGGAGGAAATCTCGTTCAGTCCAAAAATTAATTTTCCAGTATGCGAATGCACATCTTCGTCGTTTTTAAACGCCCGCATTAATTCCTGATCGCCGCTCATATGAGCCAACAACCGCAGTTCCACTTGAGAATAATCGGCGGACAGCAGTTCAGTGCCGGGGCGCGCGATGAAAGCGGCACGCACATCAAACTCCGGGTCACCGCCAATGGGAATGTTCTGCAGATTCGGATTGGAGCTAGAAAGCCGTCCGGTGGCAGTAACCGTTTGGTTGTAGCTCGTGTGAACGCGCTTGGTTTCAGGATGGATTTGCTCGAGCAAGCCTTCCACGAAAGTGTTCCGAAGCTTTCCTAACTCGCGGTATTTTAAAATTTGCTCGCAAATTTCGTGCTTCGGCGCCAACGCCAGTAGCACGCTCTCGTCGGTAGAAATACCGGTCTTGGTCTTTTTGATAATCGGTAAATTCAGTTTGGTAAAAAGCAAAATTGAGAGCTGTTTGGGCGAATTAATGTTGATTGGCTCGCCTGCCAATTTAAAAATACTCTCCTCGAGTTTGCCCATGCCCTTCTCAAGAGCCGCAGACATGGTGGTGAGTCGCTGTTGGTCGACGAGCACGCCGGTGAATTCCATATCGCTTAGCACTGACACGAGCGGCATCTCGATATCAAAAAAAAGACTCCCCAGACCGTCCTCTTTTAGTTTCGGAAACAGCAACTCATGCAACCGCCAAGTAACATCCGCATCTTCTGCGGCGTACTCCCCTGCCTTTTCAATATCGACTTGGGAGAAATTGATCTCGGTCTTGCCTTTGCCTGCGACTTCCTCGTACGAAATATTTTTATGACCGAGATGCTTAAGCGCCATCGCGTCCAAACCGTGCGACTGCTCGGGATTCAACAGGTAACTTTCCAATAGCGTATCGGCGTAAACACCCTGCACCGCAATGCCGTGCCGGCGGAGAACCTGTAGATCGTATTTTAGGTTTTGTCCCACTTTGCGAATCTTGGGATTTTCGAAAATCGGCTTGAGGATTTCTACAACTTCAGTCCATGGCAATTGGCCTGCAACGCGACCACCGCCCTCACCCAACTCGCAATGGCCAACGGGTAAGTAATAGGCTTCCCCACTCCTGGCGCAAAAAGAAACACCCACGCAGTCAGCATCCTGAATGCGCAAGGAAGTGGTCTCCGTATCAAAGGCAAATGTGTCAACGCTGGAAAGCATCTTCGCCAACGCGTGTAAGTCGTGGGAGGTGCGGACGATCTTGTATTGGGCTTTTTCTAACTTTTCCTTCTGTTGCGTCTGCTCAAAACCAAGGCGCTTAATCAGAGTATTAAAACCCATCCGCTTTAAAAACGGCTCGAGCTTCTCCCCAGTCGGTGGAACATAGAGAAAATCTTCCCAGGTAAATTCAAGAGGTACGTCGCAATCGATTTCGACGAGCTTGCGACTGAGGAGCGCCATCTCGCGCTGATCCGCCAAGGCCTGCCGTCGCTTCTCCTGGGGAATTTCACCTAGCCGGGCGTAGAGCTGCTCCACAGTGCCAAATTTCAGAATCAGTTCAGCAGCAGTCTTCGGACCGATTCCGCGGACACCCGGAATATTGTCCGACGAATCGCCCATGAGACCCAAAACTTCCACGACTTGTGAAGGGCCCACTTGGAACTTCTCGACAACGGCCGCGTGATCAATCCGCTTGTCCTTCATGGTGTCGATGAGCAAAACGTTATCGTTCACCAACTGCATCATGTCCTTGTCGCCAGTGACGATTTCTACTTTGTAGCCTTCGTCGACAGCACGCTTCGCCAAGGTGCCAATGACATCGTCTGCCTCAAAACCTTCCTTCTGAAGCCGGGGAATCCCGAAGGAGTCCACTGCCTCGTGGATCAAAGCAAATTGAGGCCTCAAATCTTCGGGCGGTTGCGCACGATTCGCTTTGTATTCGCTGTAGAGGTCTTTGCGGAAAGTGGGCTTCGCGGTGTCAAAGGTGATGGCTAGGTGATCTGGCTTTAGATCGTTAATCACCTTGAGCAGCATATTTACAAAGCCGTAGACGGCGTTAACGGGGGTGCCGTCTGGAGAAGTCAGTCGCTGCTGAAGTGCGTAATAGGCGCGGAAAATATAACCACTGCCATCGATGATAACCATGCGCCCTTTGGATTTTGACATGGGCGCACGCTAACGAAAGAGCAGCCGGTTTTCAATATGCCTTGGGTGCTCGCTTCGCATTCACAATTTCGAAGATGGCTGGCAAGAGAGAGACGAAAACTACGCCTATGATTACGAGCGTGAAATTCTTTTGCACCACTTCGAGATTACCGAAGAAAAACCCGGCCAAGAGGCAAATTGAAATCCACAGCACCGCACCCGTGACGTTGAACATGAAGAACTTGCCATAGGTCATCTTGCCGACGCCCGCCAGGAAAGGTGCAAACGTGCGCACGATAGGAACAAAGCGCGCGATCACAATCGTCTTGCCGCCATACTTCTCGTAAAAGGCGTGGGTTCTATCCATGTACTCTTTGCGGAAAATCTTGGAGTCCATCGTAAGCACCTTGGGGCCTAAGAAAACGCCCACCGCGTAATTCACGGCGTCCCCCAGAACAGCGGCGACGAGTAACAATCCAAAAAGCAGCGCCAAATCTAGCGAACCGCGCGCGGCAAAAGCTCCCGCGGCAAAGAGCAGCGAATCGCCCGGCAAAATTGGAGTTACTACGAGTCCGGTTTCGCAAAAGACAATGAGAAATAAAATCCCGTAAGTCCAATTGCCGTACTGCAAAATGACTTGGTCGAGGTATTTATCCAGATGCAAAAGCACGTCGATAAATTGAAGTAAAAATCCCCAGATTTCAGTAATCCATTCCATGGTGCTTTTACTCCTAAGATGAGGAGAGCCTTAGCGAGCTACTCGATCCCGGCCTCCTGTTTTGGCTTCGTATAATTTTGCATCCGCCCGCGCAATCCATTCGCCGACCGTTTCGCCGACCATATATTCGGCAACGCCGATAGAGACCGTGCAGCGAACCCGATGCTCTTGATAAACAAATTCGTTTTCTTTTACCTTATTCAACAGGCGCCGGGCGAGTTCAATTCCAACTTCAATGCCATCTTCTTCTAAGACGATTGTGAATTCTTCGCCACCGTAGCGGGCCACGAAATCTGTTTTCCGCGGAAATGTTTTAACTAACAGGTTGGAGACCTGGCGAAGTATCTCGTCTCCTGCAGGATGACCGAGACTGTCGTTTAATTTCTTAAAATGATCGATATCGAGCATCATCACACTTGATGATTTGCCGCTCATTTGGGCAATCTGCACCACCCGCTCAAGATGTTCATCAAGTGCCGAGCGATTGTAGAGACGAGTCAAACCATCGACGGCTAATTCCTGCCGCGCGTTCTGCAACTCCTGTCTCAAAGCTCGCATCCTTTCGCCCAAGCGATTGAACTGAGTTTTTTGTTGCTGGTCGCGTTCGCGCTGCGAATTTTCGAGAACCGTGATTGTCTCTGTGGCTCTAAAGCGTAAATCCTCCAAGGTGCCTTGCTGAATGGCATCCTTGAGTTTGCCCAACTGCGTTTGCAATTTACGGTGCGTGTTTCGCTCGGTGCTAAATTGCGATACCGCTAACTGCACCAGCGCCCAGACCAGATTGCGCAATTCAGTTAATGATGACGAGATATATTGCTTCTCGCGGGTGCGGTATTGATTAAAGAACCGCAGCACGGAAACGTACTTGCGATTGCTGCCTTCATTTGAAAACCCAGGCACCGCTTTTACTTCGTAACCATGGCGCAGGTGATCTGCTAATTGTGCAAAGCGCACCGACGTATCGGTTGCCAAAGCTTCATCTGTATCTAAAGCAAAGCGGCCGTAATTTTCTAAGACATCGGCAAAACTTGCGCGGCAATCTTCCAGCTCCCCACTTCCGGTCAAAGCAGTTTCGCGGGCACCCTGCGGTGCCTTGGCAGGGGTTTGTTCGGGGGCTGTTCCCAGGATCTTTTGGATCATCTTGCGCATGGGAAATATTGTACCTCGCTACTTGATAAAGACACGACCTTTGGCCACAATCGCAATCCCATGGATCTTCATCGCGTTATTTTCGGCAACACCATTGAAAACTGGCTTCATTCCTGTGCTCTCGCAGCAGCGCTCTGGATAGGTTTTTTGGTGGTGCGCAAAATCAGCGCAAAGTATCTGGGCATCATCGCGGAGAAGCGTCACAACCCAGTTTACGAAACGCTTTCAGAATTAACTCAGCGCACCAAACTCTTATTCTTGCTCCTCGTGTCGATCTCCGTGGCGATTCGCCCGCTGACTTTGCCGCCCATAGTGGATCGCATCGTTGATCGCGCAGTGATCGTCGCTACGGTTATCCAAGTAGGGTTGTGGGGTGGCGCTTTCTTGCGGCTTTGGATTGAGCCTTATTTAAGCAAGAAAATCGGCCATGGCTCAAACCAAACTTCGACTTTGGCCGCCGTCGGCTTCCTATTGCGCGCGGTATTTTTCTCGCTGCTCGTAATTTGGGGCTTAGACAATTTAGGCATCAACGTCTCTGCGTTGGTTGCAGGTTTGGGAGTCGGCGGTGTGGCCGTCGCTCTAGCCACTCAAAATATTTTGGGCGATTTATTTTCTTCTTTAAGCATCACCCTCGATCAGCCATTTCAGGTTGGCGACAACGTTACCGTCGATACGTTTACGGGCACCATTGAGAAGATCGGTTTAAAGACCACGCGCATGCGCAGCGAAAATGGCGAGCAGCTGATTTTCTCTAATACGGATTTACTCAGTAGCCGCATCCGCAACAACCGGCGAATGCAAGAAAAGCGCACACTGATTGTCATCGGTGTGACTTACGAGACTCCACCCGAAAAACTGCGCAAAGTTCCGCAGCTGCTCGAGCAGGCAGCTTCCGGCCAGCCCCTCATTCGCTTCGAACGCGCACACATCAAGGGCCTGGGTGCGAGCGCCATTGAGTTTGACTTTATTTTTTGGATGGCGGTGAACCCGGAAAGAGCTCACCTAGATCAGCAGCAAGAAATCATCATCCGAGTGATTGAGAACTTTAATAAAGCTGGAATTGATTTCGCTTATCCTACTCAGACGGTTTTTTTGGCGGGCGCAGGAGCGGAATCAAAATCTTCTCCGCTTCGTCCAACCTAGTCGCGATATCTCCGCGCAGCAGAGTGTAGGATTTACCTAACGCAGCGAGCTGCTCGACCAGAAGCTCTTGCACTGCGGCCCGACTTGCCGGAACTCCACGTTGTTTAATTTCGCTCACCCACGGAATATCTCCATCCGCGAGGAATACGACGGCCTGCTCTAGTTCCGCCGTGGCTTTTTCTTCCAGTCCGCCCGGAATAAAATCAAAATAGTGCTGACTATAGACGAGAGACTGAAGCAAGCAGGTGTCTTGAATCACTACGGCGCCCGTGCGTTGCGCTTCAATCACAGCCGCGAAGCCCGCAGCTTTCTGTCCACTCACAATCGAGTCGACATCCTTTGCAGTGACTTCGCGCCCCGACCGCTCCACCCAGCCGCGCGCGTATTCTGGCACCCAAACCTCGCCCAGCCGCTCGGCCAAACCTTTGCTCAAAGTCGATTTGCCAGAGCATTCTCCACCGACGACTAAGACTCGCACTACGCTGTTTGTCGCCATACGCGCTTCCATTCAAAAAATCCGTAAAACGCTAATACCAGAAAAAACCCGTATAGCCCGCACGTCAGATAAAGCCCCTTATAGAAATACAACCCGCAGTAAAAAATATTGGCCCAAATCCACAGCAGCCAGTTTTCGAGGATTTTTCTCGTCGCTAAAGCTTGCGCAACTAGGCTGACCGCCGTGGTGTGCGCATCGAGGAATGGCACTTCCGAAGGTGTGAAGGATTTAAGAAACCAGGCAAGTAGTAGAGTCGCAAGGGCGGCGAGGGTAAATACAACCATCCACCCTTGGATCCGCAGGCGCTGTACCCGCAGCGGTCCTTGGGAGACCGGCTGCCTATGAGTCCAAGACCACCAACCATAGACGGTCAGGACAAAATAAACGAGCTGCAGCAGGGAATCAGCATAGAGACCCGCCGCCCAAAACACATAGAAATAGACGCTAAGGTTGATAAAGCTTACGGGCCAGCACCAACTTGAAAGGCGGGCAGCAAGTAAAACGTAAAAGACTCCGGAGACAACTCCGACTACTTCCAAAATCATAGAGCCATAAAGCCCAAAACCCCCGAACACGAAAGCTTTTTATGCTTTCATATCGGGGGTTAAAAATAGAAGCCGTTTGAGCGGCTTTATTAAGAGGCTTTTTTCTTCGTAGTCTTGGAAGCTTTTGAAGCAGCAGGCTTGCTCTTCTTCTCCAGCGTTCTCACATTCGAATCTGCTTTAGCAGCCGCAGTGTGAGTTTCCGTCGACTTGGCATTCTTGTGTCCCTGGACCACTTGGAAGTTTGGCTTCGTAGCGGTCGTAGGATGGTGCGATGCATGTTCGCGCATTTCAGAATGCACTAGACGTAAATTCTTCGGCATGTGCGCGCAGCACTGATCAACCCAGTTCCAATAGGAAGCAGCTTTGTAGCTGGAAGGGCTACCAGTGACCCACTCTTGTTCGGATTGGAAGCGTTTCGCGTACTTCATGCAGCGTTCGAGCGTCCACTTGGAACCGCGTTCGCGTACAAAGGTTTGGCGGGCTTTTACTTCGCCATCCGCTTTTTCTTTTTTGCCGCCTTTTGCAGCAGCTTTTGCTTCAGCAGGCGCCGCAGCCGTTGCTTCTGGCTTGGCTTGCGGTTTCTTTTCTTCGGCGTTTGCGCCACCCATAAAATTGCTCCTGTTAAGTGCGACGCCACCCAGTAGGGCAGCATCCGCTTACTTTAGTTTTCGGTGTGCTGCGTTATTACTTAAGGAAAAATACTGCGGCGAGTTAAGTAACTAAAAGTGCTGCCAAATCCCGACTGCTCGACTGTTCAAGGAATTGCGGCCCGGAGGTTTGCATTTGAGGGGTAATGGGATTAATACCGACAGCGAGGACATCAGTGATTCAAAAAAACACCCCTCGGCGAGAACTGCCTGACATTGCAATTCATGCTTTCCCCCACGTAGGTGGCTCTTTGGACCAAGTGGGAATGGGCGACATCGAAACTCTGGTTTCGGTTCCGTTGCACAACGGCCATTCGGGATTGATCCCCGCACGTGCACAGGCCTATGTCAGCTTAGAGAAAAAAGAGACCAAGGGCATTCACATGTCGCGGCTTTTTCGCGCCGTACAGGAGCAGCTCGAAGGCGCTCCGCTCTCCCCTGCTATCGTCCACACGCTTTTGGATGATTTTTTATCGTCGCATGCTGGCATCAGCGACGCGGCCTATTTCACGGTCGAATTTGATCTTCCCGTGCGCCGCAAAGCATTGCTTAGCGATAACCAAGGACTGCGTTTTTATCCGTGTCAGGTCAAAGGCCTCCTTAAAAATGGCAAACGAGTAGTGCAGATGGGCGTTTCGATTTTGTATTCGAGCACCTGCCCTTGTTCTGCGGCTTTGGCTCGTCACATCGTGCAAGAAAAATTCTTGGAACGCTTCGGAACTGCTCCAACAGTTTCTGTAAAAGATGTTGCTGATTGGTTAGGAACAGAAGAAGGCATGTGCGCCACTCCGCACAGCCAACGCAGTCGAGCGGACGTGCATCTAACGCTCGCACCAGGTGTAAAAGATTTTGATTTTATTTCGCTGATTGATTTGCTCGAAGGAACTTTAAAAACTCCAGTTCAGTCCGCTGTAAAACGAGAAGACGAACAAGAATTCACTCGTCTAAATGGACAAAACTTAATGTTTTGTGAAGATGCTGCGAGAAGAATTAAAGGAGCGCTCGACAAGGAGTCGCGCTTCGTTGATTACTATATTCGAGCAGCTCACTTTGAAAGCCTCCATCCGCACGATGCGGTGGCAACGGCGACCAAAGGAGTTCCCGACGGTTTCACCGTCTGACGAACTTTTTTTAGAGGAAGGCGCGAGAAGGTGCGGAAAAAAGGCCATTTCGACAATCTCCAATGTAGTTTCTGCGGTAAATCTCAAAGAGACGTTAAAAAATTAATTGCAGGCCCCGGCGTTTACGTTTGTAACGAATGTATCGACCTATGCAACGACATCATCGTTGAAGAGCAAACCAAAGAAACTCATTCCGAACCGCTCGTAAAAATCGCCAAGCCCTCTGAAATCAAAGAAGTGCTAGACCAATATGTAATCGGCCAAGACCAAGCCAAGCGCGCACTCTGCGTCGCCGTTCACAATCACTACAAACGCACTCACCGCTTAAAAGCGAACGGACCTTTCGACGCTGTCGAATTACAAAAGAGCAATATTCTCTTGATGGGACCCACGGGCAGCGGCAAAACATTGCTCGCGCAAACGCTCGCGCGTTTTCTCAACGTGCCTTTCACCATTGCAGACGCCACAACTTTAACGGAAGCCGGCTATGTCGGCGAAGACGTCGAGAACGTTGTCGTACAACTTTTGCAAAACGCAGATTATGACGTCGAGCGCGCGCAACGCGGCATCGTCTATATCGACGAAATTGATAAGATCGCCCGACGGGGAGAAAGCGCTTCTGTCTCGCGCGACGTTTCTGGCGAAGGCGTGCAACAGGCCCTTTTAAAAATCTTAGAAGGTACCAAAGCGAATTGCCCACCCAAAGGTGGACGCAAACACCCGCAGCAAGAATTCTTGCAGGTGGATACCTCTAATATTTTGTTCATTTGCGGTGGAGCGTTTGTCGGCCTCGATAAAATCGTCGAAGGCAGAACCAAAAAACGCAGCATGGGCATCGGCGCTGAAGTTCATTCAACGACTGGCCGTGCCGTGGATCTCTCTACGACGCAAGTTTTGCCCGAAGATCTTTTGAAGTTCGGAATGATTCCTGAATTCATCGGACGTCTTCCGGTGACGACAAGCCTCGCTGAACTCGATGAGGGTGCGCTGATTCGAATTTTGGTTGAACCAAAAAACGCAATCATCAAGCAGTACCAAAAACTTTTTGAATACGAAGGCGTAAAACTTCGTTTCGAAGAAAAGGCGCTCAAGCGCGTAGCTGCCGAAGCTCTGAAAACAAAAACCGGTGCGCGCGGACTGCGAGCAATTTTAGAGCGATGTATGCTCGATATTATGTATGAACTCCCATCGCTGCAGGGCGTAAAGGAGTGCATCATTACCGAGGATACCGTCTCGAAAAACACGAAGCCTATTCTGGTTGTCGACTCAGATTCTTCTGGTGGCCCCGCGTCGTCAGATTACCCCAACGCCAACATGGGCGGAATTTAGAGTTTTTTTGTCAGGGTTATGCTATTTTTAAATGGTGGGCGGCACTACGCTCACGGTTCAATTCTCATCAATCATCACGAAAATTAGTTCCTAGTTAAAGCAACTCCTCACCTGGGAGACGTTATGCACAAGAACAGGAAAGCCCTGTACGAACAGTGCCGTAAAAAACTGCTCGAGGCCAAAGAACGACATCTGCAAGCCTTTCGCTCCTATGCCACAGCGTTGTCCGCCCACATCAGCGGTGACGACGCGGACGTAGCAACGGCAATTGAAGATCAAGATCTTGCCGTTACTCGTCGGGAAAAAGTCCTAGCCGAGTTAAAAGAAATTGAAATGGCACTAGAGCGCATTCAAAGCGGCACTTACGGTAACTGCGAAGAAACCGAAGAGCCAATTGAAAAAGAACGCCTCTTGTTAATTCCCTGGACTCGCTTAAGCCTTGAAGGCGCCATCATGCGAGAAAAAGAACGTAAGCAACGCCGCGTAGGCGCAGCCTAACTTTTTCCTCCCTCCCCCTATCTTATTCACCAGGAAGTGCCGCCGGGCGCGCACGTTTTGCTATTCTCACAAGCTCAGCCGCTATAAAGTGGTGACATGGCAGTGACCGTATTTCAGCTTATCTGGGCCCTTCTGTTAGGCTTAAACTTATGCAATGCCTCGAGCCCCACCTGCTCAGCGAATGCTTTGCGAAGCCTCTCTCCCCACGCGACTAGTCATTCTAACTGGAATCTGATGGAGCCGTTCGATACGGCAGCATGGCTAAACGAGAGAGCCGAATTGACGTCGCACAAGCTGCACGTACAAGCGATGAAAGAAAGCCACCGCTGGCTGCATACCGCCATGCAGAAGCTAGTGAACACCCCGGTGTCAGGGAATGAGAAAATCGAAGCTTTTGATAATTACGTAAAGCAATCAGCTAAGAGAACCGCAGAGATCCAGGAAGCGGCGAGAGCTACGGCGGACTGGAGCCACGCCACATTGCCGATATGGAAATGCCGTCGCTTTGATGTAGGCGGCGGCGTTACGGTATTCGTTGGCGACAGCGGCCCAGCGTTAGAATTTCATCCCAACGGGGACATCTATCGCGCGGTCATGCGAACGGGCGCCGGTGGGGCGCTATCACCTCTCTGGCGGCCTCCCTACACGGCCGATGGGGCACCTTTGTTCGATACGGGTGTCCTAAATGAGCGGGAGCGCTGGCGGCTAATGCCAGGCCGAGCTCCAAATTAATTACTCGGTGGTGGTGATTCGATTGAGAAAAGCGAGATCTCGCCTATCGTGCCAAAAGATTGGCTGGATTTGTTCGTACATATCGATCAGCTCCGCCTTGGAAAACGGTACCCAGTAGTTATTTTCGTCATGAAAAATCTTGTTTCGGAAATAATCGACCACCTGGTCCAACCGCGTACAACCCAACTGAGCTAGTTTTGATTTGGAGCTCCAAAGATCAAGAGTCAGCCTGAGGAAGTTCGCCAAAACGAGTGCCTGCCTCCCTCCCGCCAGCTTAAGTAGATATTTAGCCGTAATGCTCCGCACCGCGCCTAGAACCTTACCCAACAAGGGTTTGCAGGCGAGGTGTAGCCCCTGTACTTTTGCTCTAAACTATTAATAGTTTGACAAACCCTACCATATGCCTTTTATCATTGCCGAATTCTCAAAAACTCGTAGATTCCCAGGGAGCTATGAAAGACCTTCTCAATTTCTTCGACAAACCAAAAGATCCATCCTCATTCAAAGCGATCAAGATTTCGCTCGCCAGCCCCGAGAAAATTCGGGCTTGGTCATACGGTGAAGTAAAGAAACCAGAAACCATCAACTACAGAACGTTCAAGCCGGAACGAGATGGATTATTCTGCGCTCGAATCTTCGGACCCGTTAAGGACTACGAATGCATTTGCGGCAAATACAAGCGGATGAAATACCGCGGCATTGTTTGCGAAAAGTGTGGCGTAGAAGTCATCCAAGCCAAAGTCCGACGGGAACGTCTAGGACACATCGAGCTTGCTGCACCCGTGGCCCACATATGGTTCATGCGCAGCTTGCCAAGCCGGATTGGTGCGCTCCTTAATATTACGCTCAAGAATCTCGAGCGCGTCTTGTACTACGAATCGTATGTAGTCGTAGAGCCAGGCGATAGCCCGTTGCGCAAAGGTGCCGTCCTCAGTGAAGAGGAATACACCGAAGGCAAAAAGAATTATAAAAAGGGTTTCCAAGCAGGTATGGGCGGCGAGGCCGTCCTTAACATGCTCAAGACCGTCGACTTGGAATCTCTTTCAAAAGAAATCCGCCAAGGCTTAGTCGAGACGTCGAGTGACACCACTCGTAAGAGCTTGATCAAGCGCTTGAAGGTTGTGGAAGCTTTCAAGGAATCGGGAAATCGTCCTGACTGGATGATGCTCGATGCCCTTCCCGTGTTGCCACCAGATTTGCGTCCGTTGGTGCCGTTGGATGGCGGTCGCTTTGCGACTTCCGACTTGAACGATCTTTATCGTCGAGTCATCAACCGTAACAACCGTTTGAAGCGTCTCCAAGAGATGGCCGCTCCGGAAATCATCATCCGGAACGAGCGCCGCATGCTGCAAGAAGCTGTAGACGCTCTATTAGATAACGGTCGTCGCGGCAGAACTTTCACTGGCCCGAACAAGCGTCCATTGCGTTCTCTGAGCGACATGCTCAAAGGTAAGCAAGGTCGTTTCCGTCAGAATTTACTCGGTAAACGGGTAGATTACTCCGGTCGTTCGGTGATCGTGGTCGGACCTGAATTGAAGTTGCACCAATGCGGACTGCCGAAGCGCATGGCTTTGGAAATGTTCAAGCCGTTCATCTACAACAAGTTGGAAGAACGTGGCTATGTAACGACGATTAAAGTCGCCAAGAAAATGGTGGAACGCGAGTCCGAAGAAGTTTGGGATATTCTCGAAGAAGTGGTGAAAGAGCATCCAGTTCTGTTGAACCGTGCTCCCACGCTGCACCGTTTGGGTATCCAAGCCTTCGAACCAGTTCTTATCGAAGGAAACGCGATTCAGTTACATCCGTTGGTCTGCGCTACTTTTAACGCCGACTTCGACGGTGACCAGATGGCCGTTCACTTGCCACTCAGCGTGGAAGCGCAGTTAGAAGCGCGCGTGCTGATGATGTCGACGAACAACATCTTGTCGCCTGCATACGGAAAACCAGTCATCGAGCCTTCTCAAGATATCGTGTTGGGTCTGTATTACCTGACCCAAAAGCGCCTGAACGTAAAAGGCGAAGGACGCAAATTCTCCGGACCTGCGGAAGCAATTTTTGCTTACGACTCCGAAGAAGTGGGTCTGCATGGTGAAGTGACTGTTCGTCTCGACGGTAAACTCGTTCAGACGACTGTTGGTCGCTTAATCTTGAAAGAGTCGGTTGCTCCTGAAATTCCGTTTGAGCAATACAACCGCGTGATGGACAAGAAAGCGCTCTCTGAGCTCCTCGACTCCGTTTACCGGGCTGTGGGCTCCAAGCGCACGGTTCTCCTTGCTGACCGCCTTCGGTCTCTCGGATTCCAATTCGCAACCAAGGCCGGCATCAGTATTTGCATGCAGGACATGAAGATCCCTGACAAGAAAAAGGGTCTCTTGGACGAAGCGCACACGGAAGTGCAAGAAATTCAAAATCAGTACGTCGAAGGTTTGATTACCGACGGCGAACGGTACAACAAGGTCATCGACATCTGGGCCCAAGTGACTGAGCAAGTCGCGAAGGAGATGATGGACGCCTTGTCGGTCGACATGGTGAAAGATCGCCATGGCAAAGAAGTTGCGATGCCTAGCTTGAATCCTATCTACATGATGGCAGATTCGGGAGCTCGGGGTTCTGCTGCTCAGTTGAAGCAGTTGGCCGGTATGCGCGGTTTGATGGCTCGTCCTTCGGGCGAAATCATCGAAACGCCTATTACCGCGAACTTCCGCGAAGGTCTCGATCCGCTCCAGTACTTTATTTCGACTCACGGAGCTCGTAAGGGCTTGGCGGATACCGCGTTGAAAACCGCGCATTCCGGATACCTGACTCGTCGTCTGGTGGACGTGGCTCAAGATATCGTAGTCATGGACAACGATTGCCATGCCACGGACGGTATCGAAATCTCTGCGCTGGTAGACGGTGGAGAAATCATCGAGCCGTTGGGTGACCGCGTACTAGGTCGTGTGACGTTAGAGCCGGTCATGGATCCTTACACGGGCAAAATGTTGCTCGATAGGAACGAAGAGATCGACGAAGCGCGCACCAATATCATCGAAGAAGCCGGTATTGAAAAAGTTGCTATCCGCAGTCCTCTGACTTGCGTTGCGAAAACTGGCGTCTGCACCCTCTGCTACGGACGGGATTTGTCTCGCGGGCATTTGGTGAACATCGGTGAAGCGGTTGGAATTATCGCTGCGCAATCGATCGGAGAACCTGGCACGCAGTTGACGATGCGCACCTTCCACGTTGGTGGAGCTGCTACTCGTCGCGCGGAACAAAGTTCATTGGAAGTGCGTCACGACGGTATCGTCAAGTTGATGCGGGTTAACTCGGTCACTGACAGAGCTGGAACTTTCACTGTGATGAATCGAAACGGCGAAGTCGCCGTTCTCGATGAAACAGGCCGTGAAAGAGAGCGTTATGCTCTGATTTACGGTGCGAAGTTAAACGTGAAAGACGGCGATCGCGTCAGCAAAGGCCAACAGATTGCGGCATGGGATCCTTACACGGTTCCTGTATTGACCGAGCAAGAAGGCTTCGTGACTTTGGTGGATATCACCGAAGGGGCGACGCTCTCTGAAGCGGTTGATGAAGTAACTGGTTTGAGCCAGCGCGTGATCGTGAAGCCTCGTGACACGAACTTACGTCCTCGCATCGTCATTATCGACGCCAACAAGAATCCGAAAACCACGGCAATCTTGCCTGTCGGCGCGAACATCTTAGTGTTCGAAGGCGACAAGGTATTGCCTGGGGATCCGATTGCTAAGATTCCTCGGGAAACGACGAAGACAAAGGACATTACTGGGGGTCTTCCTCGGGTGGCCGAACTCTTCGAAGCGCGCATTCCAAAAGAGTGTGCAACTGTTTCGGAAATCGACGGTACGGTTAGCTTTGGTAAAGATACCAAGGGCAAACGTAAAGTCGTGGTTACTCCAGACTCTGGCGAAGCAAAGGAATACCTCATTCCTCAGGGCAAACACATCAGCGTGCGCGAAGGCGATTACGTAAAAGCCGGCGAAGCGTTGATGGATGGAGCAGCTAATCCGCACGATATTCTGGCGATCTTGGGAGACAAGGCATTGGCCCGCTACCTAGTGGATCAAGTGCAGGAAGTTTATCGTCTGCAAGGCGTGCGCATCAACGACAAGCACATCGAATTGATTGTGCGTCAGATGCTCAAGCGTGTTCGAGTTACCGATGCTGGTGACACGGGCTTCTTGATCGGCGAAGCAGTCGAGCGTTACAGATTTGCTGCGGAGAACGGCGAAGCAGTGAAGCAAGGCGGAAAAGCCGCTGAAGCAGCACCTCTGCTCTTGGGTATCACCAAAGCATCTCTAAGCACCGAAAGCTTTATCTCGGCGGCCTCTTTCCAAGAGACCACCAAGGTATTGACCGATGCAGCTATCCACGGACGGGTCGATTACCTCCGCGGCTTGAAGGAAAACGTCATCATGGGTCGATTGATCCCTGCCGGAACCGGCGTGGACAAATATCGTCGCACCATGGTCGATGTGGACCAGAAGGACGAAGACATGCGCCCGGAAGACGATATTACGCCAACAGCCTCCGATACGGATGATGTAGACAGCGATCTAGATCTGCCGATCAAATCGGAAGCTCTTTAGTCTAAGTTTTGAATGTTTTAATGACCGGCGAGCTTTAGGTTCTAGAGCTCGCCGGTTCTACGTTTATACGCGAAGAGGAGCGAGCGAAAGTGCGAGAGAGTCGTCGCCGAGCTGGCGTACTTACCGTTGCAGGGCCTGTAGTGGACTTAGAGGCTTATCGCCTCGCTAAAAAAGTCTACTGGCTCAGCGTCTTTTACGATCGCAATATCCCGTTTGAAGATGTGTACGAGGGCGTTCTAGTGCTGCTGGATAAATACCGTTCGGAAGAACTGCCTGAGGGCCTCTGCCCAGAAAGTTTTGGTCCAGAAGGTTTTGGAAACGAGTAGTACCCATGTCTTCCCAGTGGCTTCATATCGAATACGCGGCAGGCAACTACGGCAATTCCATCGTGTTTGGAAATTTCTTCCAACGCAGTAATTACGAAGTTTTGGTTAATACCGTCAACGCGCTCGTGAAGGAAAAAGGCGCGAATGGGATTTTTTACGTTAATGATCTCGTCGAAGAATGGGCGCAGCTGGCGGGTGAGTTTTTAGAGTCCTACATCCGCAGACAGGGATGGACCACGATACAAGTCCGCATTGTGGCGGGCGATGTTTCGAAAATTACACTTCCCCTCACCCACACTGCCCATCTTAAGAATCCGCGGTTGGGGCTTATTTATCTCGATGCCGATGTACCATTCTATAAAAAGTTAGCGGCGCGTTCGCTGACAGGCCTCGAAGTCACGACTCATTATCCGAAGATCTTGCTGGCACAAGCCGAGGCAGGTGGATGGAAGCTGGAATCGCTTGGCGAGGGAGAGCGGTATCGTTTTCCTAGCGGGCGAAAACGTCGGTTGCCGACGGAGAAGTTCTTGTTGCGCAATCCGGATACAATTGCAGTGAGCGATATTTTGAATCCTATCAATATTGTATTGGGTCGTCCCTTAGCCGAGTACGTGAAGCCGATGCCGACGTGGATGAAGACCGGGCACGATGCTTGGCATGCTTTCTTAGTTACGCTGGGAATTCGGCGGCAGTAGATAATTTTTCCGAGCCCCTTGAGTGAATAACCCTTGAAAGCGCGCGCACGAGAGTCCTAGCTTTCTTGGCGCCGGAAGCGCGCGCTTTCAAGGCCCATTCACTCAAGGGGCTCTTAAAGAACTCATCTACCTAAAGATTCGAAGTGCTTCGCCACTCTTCTGATCACACGCTACTCGCAACGACTAGTTGCCAGATTTTAGTGTCAGCGTTCCGGCCACAGAAGGACTCACAAATATCAGACCGCTGCCCTTGCCTTCAAAATAAGCGGGCGCTGTTTTAGATTCCAACGCAATCGCTTTTGAGGTTTCCGCAAGCTGTGGCTGCGATTTAAGCCAAGCGCAGAACTGGGGCAGCGTCGCTCCTGGAATCTCCAACGTCGCGCCACCCAAGCGGCTCTCGTAAGCTGCGCATGCCTCTGGCCCTAAGAGGATCTTAAAGGAACCCTGGCCAGTAAGTGATTTCCAGCTGCCGTATTCAAAAACTCCCACGCCGTTCCATTCTGTCCGGTTTTCGTTGTTGAAGCCCGGGATATCCGACGGAGTGACTTGATGGCCCTGAAGCCGGATTAAAACTGTATCGACAGGAAGGGAGTCCGATTGCGAGAAAGATACTGCTGAAAAAGGGAATTCGTTTTGCTGGGTAGTTTCTAATGTGCGTTCGGTATTGAGCGGATTAAAGACCCGATTTCCTGCGATCGGAATCAAGATGTGATTGCGAAGGGCTGCGATGTACGACCCCCAATTGGAGGTCCGATCGGTTTCCAACTGCGTATCTAGGTACTTCATCGTGCGCTGAATTTTCCAGCGATAGACCTGAAAATGGACGCCCGATTTGTCGGTCAGTGAGGAGGCCACTAGCTTGGCGTCGCATTCATCTTTACCGATTAACGACAGAACGACCGTGTCGCCTGCGAAAATGGAAACCGAAAAAATAGAGAGAAAGAGCCAGCTAACTAAGACACGCCCGAACACCATTGGTACCCCTAGCACTCGGGTACCTCTGCTTGGAACGCTTCGTCAATCAACTAGTTTAGCTTGTGGTACGGACGGCCCTTGGTGACGTCCGTGGGGCGCGTGCTGGGAGTCGTTCCCGCTTGAGCGCCGAAGTGAAGGGTCTTTTTATCTTGCGACAGTTCGACCATATCGTAACTGCGCTCCGAGCCGGTGATCCAATCCATTAGGTTGCCAGTTAGGTTGTACGTGCCCGTGACAGGCGTTTGGCTGCTGACCGTACCAGTGCAATTGATTTGGGTGTAGACCGAGTCGTAGAGCTGAAAAGAGTTACCCGTGAAGATAACGTTGGTGCGGTAGTGGCCGTTGGCGTCATTCACGCACTCGGATTGCCAGGTGCCTTGTAAATCCGCCGTCGTCACTGACTCGCGGCTGCAAGCCGTGAGAACGGTTACCAAGACTGCGAACGCTACTACCTGATTTAAGAATCTCGTACCCATTTCGATAAACCCCTTTGGCCAGATGGCCGTCCGCTTTAGCAGGGAGCAACGAGCGTGCCAGCGAGATTCTGTCTTCAGCGCGCCCGAATTCGCTGCGCAGTGCGAGATCTCCAAAAACCCGCCCCGTATCTGCTAGGCAGAGGGCCGTTTTTGGGCTCAGAAATTTCGGCTACAATAGAGCTACCCCCCTACTGATTAACCCTACTTCTAAATTGGCCCCGGAGATTCTATGCGTAGCCTTTTCATTTTCTTAGCGGGCCTTTGCCTGCCCTTGCAGGCAGGTCCCGTGGTGCGTCCCATCTTCATAGGCACGGCGTCTGAATTGGAATGCAAAGAGAACGGCTCCCAAACCGAGATGATTCGCCTCGCCGATAAGACCACCATCGGAAAATTTAAAACGCTTAGCGAATGCGAGGACTCTCGCGGGTCGGCTGCCGGCGGAGTTGTATGCACTTGGTTTACACCCGGAATGAAAATCAGCCCGGAAGGCTGGGATGAAACCGGCTGGCGACCGACTAATGTCGAGACCGAGATGGGGCTGGGACGGCGGCCACTTTCAAAGCTCAGTGACTGCAATACGGTTGTGAAAAATTCCTCAGGCGGCACTGTGTGCACAAACACCGGGCTTGGATTTAAACCCACCAATATAGAAACTGGAATGTGGTGTGGTGCTTCTTCGCAGATGCAGTACTGCGTGCAAGCGACAGTCGCCGCGCGGGATAAGTATGTTTGCTCATTCCCTTCTTCCGGCACTGGCGCCGGAAACGGTTGGGCGCTAACTCAGATTACCAATGCGTGCAAATATATTGGGAAGAGCGAATCGCTTAAAGATTGTAATGCGCGAATTCCGTAGAGAGCTTCGCTTCGCTCGCAACGACTGGGTAGCGACTCGCAACTGGGCGCGACTGCTAGGCAAAGAGGGAACGCACGACTTGGAGCAAGGTATTGGGCAGTATGCCGAATAACACCACTGCCGCTAGCGTGATGCCGATTACGACCTGCAAGGTAAGCGGCACGGCCACTAAGGTGCCGCCTGAACGAGCCACTGGGCGCATGTACATGTACACGATTACTCGCAGGTAGTAGTAGACCGAGACCGCACTGCAAAGCACACCTAGCACGACTAGCCATACGGCGCCGACTTGAACGCCTGAGTAAAAGAGCACGTACTTGGCGAAGAAACCACCCATCGGCGGAATGCCCGCCATCGAAAATAAGAACGCGGTGAGCGCCAACGCCAACCACGGCTTCTGAGAAGCTAGGCCGCTGACGTTCTCTAATTCCATTCCCGAATCACCATCCCCTGCTAGGGCACTTAGAATCGTAAATGCGCCGATATTCATCAACGCATAGATAATCAGATAGAAAATAACACCCGAGTAGCTCTCCCGCGTGAGCGTTCCAGCCAGAATTCCAATCAGTATGTAACCAGTGTGCGCTATCGAAGAATACGCCAGCATGCGCTTTAAATTCGTCTGCAAGAGCGCAATCAAGTTACCGGCGAACATGGTGAGCGCGGCCGAAACCCACAGCACGTTTTGCAAAGTGATATTCCACTGCTGCACACCAGACACATCGAAGTCCAAACCCAGTAAAACTCGGATGAACGCTGCAAAGACAGCAAACTTCAAAGCACCAGTCATGAAAGACGTCACCGGCAGTGGCGCGCCTTCGTAAACATCGGGCATCCACATGTGAAAAGGCACGGCTGCCGTCTTAAACAAAAATCCAACCACCAAGAGCACCGAACCCAATAAAAACACCGGCGTCAGTAGAGCCGTGTTGTTTTGCACGCGCGCTAGCACTTCATTTAACTCAAATGTCTGAGTACTGCCGTAGATCAGAGCCATACCGTAGAGCAATACGGCGGATGCAGCACTGCCTAGGATGTAGTACTTCATGGCGGCTTCGTTGGACTTACGATCCGAGCGGCGGAAACCGACGAGCACGTAAACACTAAGCGACATAAGCTCTAAACTTAAAAATACGACGATTAAATGCTGTGTGGACGTCATCAACATCATGCCCAACACAGAGAAGACGACCAAAATATCAAATTCAACAAAGCGCAGTCGTTGCTGGGTCAAATAGTGGTACGACGAGAGCAGCGCCAGGCCGCCGAATAGGCAATACAGAACATTTAAAAAATGCCCATACGGATCGGAAAGCATCATGCCGCCGAATAGCACCGTCGACGGACTCAAGCATGCATTCAAGGAGCACATGCCCGCTAGTAAGAATCCAAACCCACACAATACTGGAACTACTTTTCCCGGAGCGAATCTCTCAGGCAATGTGCCAGCGACAATCGAAGCGAGTGCGGCTCCGAACACGATGAGGTACGGCGCCAATAGGCTCCAGTGTTCCGGAGCGAGTGTAAGCGTTTCAGGTCGAATCATGATGAACCTTCCAATTATTCAGCCGATTGAGTCGGCACAATCGCTGCCGTTGGGCTAAGCGGTGCCGGTATATACGGCGACAAAACCTTCACAACCGATCCCTGCATGCGCGAGAACCAGAAGTTGGGAGCAAATCCCATTACAAAAACCGCTAAAATTAATGGAACCAATACGACAACCTCTTTAAGATTGAGATCGAGCAGGCCCTTATTTTCTTCTTTGGTCACAGGTCCCAGCATCACTTTCTGGAACATATAAAGCAGATAGACCGCTCCTAGGATCACGCCCAGCGCCGCAAAGGCAGCCAGAATCGGTGACGTCTTCCACAATCCCAAGAGAATCAAGAATTCGCCCACAAATCCGTTTGTTCCAGGCAGTGCCGCCGACGACAATAAGATAATCATGAAGGCAATTGCATAGAGCGGCATGACCTTAGCGATACCACCGAACTCGGAGATTTCACGAGTATGCCGTCGATCATAGAGCACGCCGACCAAAAGAAATAAGCCACTGGTGGAAATACCGTGCGCCAACATTTGGAAAATCGCGCCATTCATACCGACGGTATTTAACGCAAAGATTCCCAGCACCACATAGCCCATGTGACTGACCGAGGAATAAGCAACGAGCTTTTTAATATCTGGCTGCACGAGCGCAATGAGCGCGCCGTAGGTAATCGCAATGGTTCCCAATATCAGCATGGGAGTTTGGTATAACACCACTGCCTGTGGAAAGAGCGGCAACACGAACCGAATCAAGCCGTAGCCGCCCATTTTTAAGAGCACGCCGGCCAGGATCACCGAACCTGCTGTGGGGGCCTGAACGTGTGCATCGGGCAACCAAGTGTGCAACGGAAACAGCGGCACCTTGATTGAAAACGCGATAGCAAAAGCCAAGAACAAAATCGATTGAGCGGAGAGATAGCCCTCGCCTCCCAGACGAACCGTATAAAGATCCGGCAAATAGAGCGAGTAACCCAATCCCGATTGCAGATGGTACTGATAACCGAGGTAGAAAATCGCAACTAACATAAGGAGCGAACCCACTACGGTGTAGAGAAACAGTTTCATCGCAGCGTAGATGCGATCTTTGCCGCCCCAAATTCCGACTAAGAAATACATCGGAATCAGCATCGCTTCCCAGAACACGTAGAAGAGAAATGCGTCGGTCGCAACAAACGCGCCCAACATTCCCGTCTCAAGGGCCAGCAGCAACGAGTAATAGGCTTTTTCTTTATCGTGTACGGAGAACCATGACGATAAAAGCACCAGAGGAGTTAAGAACGTGGTGAGCAGAACCAGCCACAGGCTGATGCCGTCGATACCCACACGGTAATTGATTCCTAAGCTAGGCACCCAAGAGCAGTTTTCGGCAAATTGAAAACCCGCATTCTCAACGTTAAAACCCGTGAGCAGAAGCAGCGACAGCAGAAACGTAATTACAGACCCGGCCAAAGTGTATTGGCGAATCAAATCGCTGCGCTTATCCGGGATAAACAACCCTCCCAACGCCCAAGCGAGCGGTAGAAAAGTTACCCATGAAATAATGTGTGCGTTAAACCAATCCATACAGGGCATACCCCACAATAACTAAGAGGCCGATTGCAAATGTTACGACATAAATCTGAGTCGAGCCGGTTTGAGTCTCTCTCAAAACTCCGCCCGACATTTCGGACACGCTCCCGACTCCTAACACCGTGCGATCGATGATGGAGACGTCGATTTTTTTCCACAAAAACATCGAGACAACACGCAGCGGGCGAACAATGACTGCGTCGTAAATCTCGTCGACGTACCATTTGTTCTCGAGCGTCTTTAGGAAACCAGCCAAGGAATTCTGCAATTTCTCGGTGCGGGCACGACTGCCATATACGAAGAAGGCTCCGCCCATTCCGATGAGAGCAATGAGTACGCTAAAACCCATCAACACCCATTCGGTTTCGTGGTGCACGCCGTCTTTAATCGGCGCAAATCCAGGAATAATCGGCTCTAACCAATGTTCCAGCCAGCTCATATGCGGAATGCCGATAAAGCCACCCACTAAGCTTAGGATTGCGAGAGCGACCAGTGGACCTACCATGATCCAAGGCGACTCGTGAGGCTCGCCTCCGCCGTGGTGGGCGTGGGCATCTTTTGGAGCGTGGCCGTGATCGTGCGGACCGTGATCGTGCTTATCGTGTTTGGCGTGGCCATGAGATTTCCACCGGCCTTCGCCCAAGAAGGTGAGAATAAACAGACGAGACATGTAGAACGCCGTCATCAACGCCGTCACGACACCTAAGAGCCAAAGCCAAAGTTCAGACCGCGAAGAGCTGAATGCCTGCCAAAGAATTTCATCTTTAGAAAAGAAGCCGGAGAACGGTGGGATTCCGCAGATAGCCAGCCACCCCGCTCCAAAGACCAAGAACGTACGCGGCATTTTACTACGCAGCCCACCCATCTTCTGGATGTCTTGTTCCTCGTGCATGCCGTGGATCACACTGCCCGCGCCCAAGAAGAGCAGCGCTTTAAAGAAAGCGTGAGTAATCACGTGAAAAACGCCGCTGACATACGCTCCGACACCGCACGCTAGGAACATGTAACCCAATTGCGAAACAGTCGAATAAGCGAGCACCTTCTTAATATCGTTCTGCGCTATCGCAATCGACGCCGCGAAGAGTGCCGTCAACCCGCCAATCATTGCTACGAACAACATCGCATCTGGCGACAGCGTGTAGAGAAAATTGAGTCGCGAAACGAGATAGATGCCCGAGGTCACCATGGTCGCGGCGTGGATAAGTGCGGAAACTGGAGTCGGACCCGCCATTGCGTCTGGCAACCAAACATAAAGAGGAATCTGTGCGGACTTGCCCATGCAGCCGACAAAGAGCAGCAAGCAAATCGAAGTAACAGCAGCTAACTTCTCAGGAGTAACTCCACCACCGGCCACGACCATTTTGAGGTTGGCGAAATCAATCGTTCCAAAGGTCGTAAAGATTAGGAACATGCCGAGCAAGAAACCGAAATCCCCAACGCGGTTGACGATGAAAGCCTTTTTTCCGGCACTCGCTTTTTCGTCGTCGGTGTACCAAAAGCTAATCAGCAGATAACTGCAAAGCCCCACGCCTTCCCATCCCAGAAATAAAACCGGTAGCGAGGCGCCCAACACCAAGACCAACATGCAAGCACAGAACAAGTTCAGGTACGCAAAGAACTTTCCGGGCGAAGCATCGTGGCTCATGTAGCCAATCGAATAAATATGAATGAGTGTGCCGACGCCGGTGATGACGAGGACAAAGAGTGAATTCAGCGCATCCAAACGGAATGCGAAATCCAGGTGCAGGCCTTCGATGAAGATCCACGAGAACAGCGTCTGCTCCAGCACCCGATGTTCGGGCTCCATTGCGAGCAAGCGAAAGAAGCAAATCAGTCCAACGAGAAACGAGCCACCAATCGCGGCCGTACCCAGCGCGCCCACATGGGAAGCTTGAGCCTTGTGTTCTTTCTTGAGCTGGGACATGTACCAAAAGCCATTGGCCAAAAAACCCAGCAGAGGAAGTAAAACGATAAGTGAAAGCATGGCTGTTATCCTCTTAAACTCTGGATGGAATCGGTATCGACCGTCCGCAACGTTCTAAAGACGGCAATCACCAGACTAAGACCGATCGCGCTCTCCACCGCCGCGACCACAATGACGAAGAACACGGCCATCTCTCCGTTTAGGTCATTGAGCATTTCTGAGTAGGTCACCAGGGTGAGATTCACGGCGTTGAGCATTAGCTCAATGCACATGATGATAATCAGAATGTTGCGACGAATCAGCACACCCGCCAGGCCGATGAAGAAAATCGCGGAGCAAAATGAAAGTACTACCCAAGGCTGTACAACTGGAACGTTCACGAAACACCTCCGTCACCGGGAACCTTGCGCTTAGCAATGGCAACCGCACCCACGATCCCGGCAAGGATCAAAGCACTCGTTAATTCAAAGGGATAAACCCATTCGGAAAACAACAGCCGAGAGAGTACGCGGGTATTGCCACCCATTTGCGCAACTTGTTGTGCCGAGTAGTTTCCCGTAGCGGCTAGAGGCGCGCTGTTTTTGAATGCCCAAACAAAAAAGCAAAGCAGCACTGCACCGGTGCCAAGTCCCAGCACGCGCAACCACATCGGCGAGCGCGCAGCATCTAGGCTGGGCGAATCCGCATTGAGCAACATAATGACGAATACGAAGAGCACCATGATAGCGCCGGCGTAGACGATGACTTGGAGTGCCGAAACCAAATGCGCTCCGAGAACCGCGTAGATGCCTGCGAAGGAGAAGAACACCATCACCAAGCTAAAAGCTGCAGCGGCAGGACTCTTTTTAAGAATTGTGATCAGCGCAAACGCTGTCGCCATTCCGGCAAAGATGTAAAAGAAAACGGGAGATATCGTCATACTGCACCTGTCTCATCGCCTTTTTTCTGAAGCATTTTGTCGACTTCAAAGCGCGGAGGCGGTGGGAAAAAATCTGGACGGGGTGGCAAAGTGCCCTTCCCTTTTAGTTTAGAAGTCGTGCCCGTTTTGTCCTTACCGCGTTGGATATCGAGATAATCCTTGTGCAAAATCTTGCGATGTGGGGTCGCCATTTCGTAAATATTGCTCAATTTGATAGCATCTTCTGGGCAAGCTTCTTCGCACATGCCGCAGAAAATGCAGCGCAAAAGATCGATATCGAATTTCTTGGGATACTTTTCTTTGTTTTCGCGCTCGCCTGCGTCGATAGAAATGCAAAGTGCGGGGCAAACGGTGGGGCACAGCATGCAGGCCGTGCAGTTCTCAATACCTTGCACACCTTTGATGTAATGCAATCCGCGGAACCGCTCCGAATAATCGCGTTTCTCCTCGGGGTATTGAATCGTAACTTTTTTCGCAAAGAGCATGTTTTTCATCGTGATGGCTAAGCCCTTAGCCACATCCAAGATGTAAATGCCTTGCAGAAAACTCTTTCGTCTCTGGACTACAACAGTGTTCGTCATCAGATCACTCCGAGCGCAATCAAGAATCCGGTGAGAACCACGTTTGCCAACGAAAGTGGCAACATGATCTTCCATCCGAGATCCATCAGTTGATCGTATCTAAACCGCGGCAACGTCCAGCGCACCCAAACGTAGAGCCACAAGAAAAAAGAAGTTTTGGCAACGAAAGCCGCGACTTGGAAAGCGACGCGGGCAATTTCAAATTGCATTCCGGTCAGCCCTAAAGCGTTGAGTCCGAGTTGCATCCCTGGCAGCAATTGCCAGCCACCAAAATAGAGTGCGGCGACGAGGCCCGAGGCGGTGAACATGTTGACATATTCCGCCATCATGAACGTCGCAAACTTCATCGAGCCATATTCCAAATGGTAACCCGCGACGATTTCAGACTCGCCTTCGGGTAAGTCAAACGGCAGGCGGTTGGTCTCCGCATACGTGCATGTCAGAAAAATAATGAAGCTAATGGGCTGAACAAAAATGCCCCATTTAGGAATGGAGAAAATTCCAAGATCAATCAGCGTTTCACCCTGACGAGCCGCGATTTCACCGAGGCTCACGCTGTCAAAAGTCATGAGCACCGCAACCAGTGCAAGGCCCATCGATAGTTCATAGCTAATCATCTGCGACGAGCTACGCAGACTGCCCAACAGCGAATACTTATTATTCGACGCCCAGCCACCCAGGATAATGCCGTAAATTCCCAGCGACGCGATCGCCAAGATAAAGAGCACCCCCATGTCCAGGTCCGCGACCTGGAACGAGTACCAAGTGCCGTCGACTTGGATGGGAGCTGCAAACGGAATCACCGCAAAAGTCATCAAAGCGGGAACGAGCGAAACAATCGGCGCAATCGGATAATAGAATTTGCGAGCAAGCGACGGACGGAAATCCTCTTTAAACGCGAGCTTGATACCGTCGGAAAGGGTTTGAAAAAGACCAAGAGGTCCAATGCGGTTTGGGCCTAGGCGATTTTGCATCCAAGCCGAACCGCGGCGCTCCAGCCAAATCATCACAGGCGTCACGACGCCTGCGGAGATTCCTATCAGGATCAATACTTTTGTCAGCGCGATGGCCATTTCCAGTTGCGTCAAGGTTTGCCCCTTAAATCAAAATCAAATCACTAAGCCGTTATTTCGCCTGCAGCAGCAGGAATGACTTCTTCCTTGGCCGCACCGTGCGTCCAATGGAGAAGGATTTCTGCCAATTGTTTGGAATGACCCACTGCTGGAATCGCGGCTTGCAGCTTTTGCTCCATGCCCTTCCAGTTGATGATCGTTCCGTTTTTCTCGGCGAAAGAAGCTCCCGGCAGCACGGCCGCAAAATTCTTAGCTTCTTCGGTAAAAAACACGCCGACTCCCACGACTGGGGTCGATCCTAAATTCGGCAATTGCGCGCGACCGCCACGGAACACCACAGCTACCTGCGCGCCCGCTGGCACTTTGTCGAATGGCTGGATGCCGAGCTTTTCGACGCCATTTAAATTCGCAGTTTTGCTAGCGCGTTTGAGCAGATGATCGATGTCTTTATCGTCGGCAACTGTCTTCACACCTGGGGTGCCGAAATGAAATACCTGGGCGCCGCCTAGCTTTTTGGTCGCGAACTTTTGAATGCCTTGAAGTTCTTCTTGCGTCAGATCTGAGCCCACGAGTACGACGGCCTTTTTGCCGGTCGTCGCATGAGTCGCTGCGTGAATCGCTTTGTCCCAGTCGACTTTGGCAGTACGGCCGTCAGACATGGTCTCGGGCTCAACGATGCGCAGAGGGTTATGGACGTAGTGGAAATTGAAACGCCCTTCGTCGCACATCCACCACTTATTCACTTCCATGTTCGTGCGTGGGTTGCAGCGATAGACCGTGTCTTTCTCCCAAGAAATATCCATGTTGCAGCCGCGCGAGCAGCCTTCGCAAACCGATGGAGTTTTCTTTAAGAACCAAACGCGTTTTTGGAAGCGGAAATCTTTAAGAGTGAGCGATCCTGTTGGGCAAATATCGGCGTAGCAGCCGGCGTATTCAGTGGCCAACGGTTTACCTTCGACGGTCACAATCTCAGTGTGGTTACCGCGTTGCAAGGCCACGATTTCGCGTTTATCGGCGATTTCATCAGCAAAACGAATGCAGCGCGTGCAGTGAATGCAGCGATTCATGTTCTTCTTGATGATAGGACCCATGTCGTCGTCGACAAAAGTGCGGCGCTCTTCTTCGTAGCGCATGTGCGCACTGCCGTAACGATAGGAGAAATCTTGCAGATCGCACTCACCGGATTTGTCGCAAATGGAGCAATCGAGTGGGTGGTTGATGAGGAGGAATTCCATCACCGATTTTTGGTTAGCAACCGAGCGCTCGCTGTTGGTCTTAACAACCATGCCATCCGTGGCATTGGTCGAACAAGCTGTCTGCAACTTAGGCATGCCCTCAATTTCAACCGCGCACATGCGGCACTGGGCAACGATGGAAAGTCCAGGGTGGTAGCAGTAAAACGGAATCTCAATTCCCGCTGACTTGGCGACTTCGATCAGATTCGTTCCCGCGGCAAATTCGATTTGTTTGCCGTCGATTGTGCACTTAGGCATGGGTGCCTCCTGCCGGCATCTTCGCTTCAAAATCCGGTTTAAATTTGGTGACGAAACTAATGACCGGCCCTGCAGCGGCGTCGCCCAAAGCACACAGCGTTTTGCCGTTGATGTTATCGGCGATACTGAGCAGCATGTCAGTGTCTTGGCGCTTGCCTTTGCCATCCATGATTCGGCCCAGGATCTCTTCCATCCAACGGCAGCCTTCGCGGCAAGGAGTGCACTGCCCACACGACTCGTGAGCATAGAACTTAGTGATGCGGCGAATGAGTTTAACGACGTCAAACCCTTCGGCCACGACCATGATACCGGCCGAACCCAACATGGTCTTGGCCTTCATCATGGGCTCGATATCAAGAGCGACGTCAATTTCAGAAGCTGTCAAAACGGGAGCAGATGATCCGCCCGGGATTACAGCTTTGAGCGGCTTATCATCGAGAATTCCGCCGCAATAATCGTAGATGAGTTCACGGATCGTGATAGCACCGGCAGGCAATTCATATAGCCCTGGCTTTTTCACATGGCCCGAAACGCAAAACAGGCGCGTGCCGCCCGACTTCTCAAACTTTCCAAACTTTGCAAACCACTCGCCGCCCTTGCGCATGATGAAAGGCACGGCACACAGGGTCTCGACGTTATTTACAATGGTAGGGCCACCAAAGGCACCCGCTTGTGCCGGAAACGGCGGCTTAACGCGCGGCTCGCCGCGCTTACCTTCTAACGAATTAAGCAAACCTGTTTCTTCGCCGCAAATATAGGCGCCGGCTCCACGGTGCACGGTGAGATCAAATTTAAATCCCGTGCCTAATACATCGTTGCCCAAGTAACCCTTGGCGTAGGCTTCGTTGATTGCTTCGTCTAAAAGCTTGGCTTCGCGCGTGTACTCGCCACGGATGTAGATGTAGCCGACATTTGCACCAATCGCGTGACCGGCAATCACCATACCCTCAATCAAAAGGTGCGGTGTGTAGCGCATCAAGTCGCGATCTTTAAACGTGCCTGGCTCGGATTCGTCCGCGTTGCAGACGACATACTTTGGCTTGGGGGATTGCTTCGGAATGAATCCCCATTTGGTTCCCGTCGGGAAACCGGCGCCGCCACGACCGCGCAAATTGGATTTTTTTACTTCGTTGATGATGTCATCGGGAGTGAGGCCCAAGCATTTTTTTAAAGCCTGGTAGCCTTCCATTTGATCCAAGTAATACTTCAGAGGGCGCGCCTCTTCGCGGAAGTGCTGGATGTAGATGGTTTCCCATTTTCCTTTTTGAGCTTCCATAAATCCTTCTGCCTAGTGACGGGCTAAAATCTCGTCCATTTTGGAAACCGTCAGGTTTTCCACGTAATCATCATTGAGCATCATGGCCGGCGCTGTTCCGCAGGCACCCAAGCACTCTTCTTCCGCCAAGGTGAAAAGCTGATCAGCGGTGGTGCTGCCACAAGCGATGCCTAATTTCTTTTCACAATGTTCAACCAATTCGTCGGCGCCGCGCAGAATGCAGGCGGCGTTGGTGCAAATCTTAAGATGGAATTTTCCAACGGGCTTGAGGTTGTACATCGTGTAGAAGCTGGCCACTTCTCGCACTTGCGCCGGGTGAATATCGATATAGGTAGCGATTTCGTCCAAAGTTTCATCGGACAACCAACGCTTTTCTTCCTGCGCTTGGTGCAGAGCCGGAAGCAAGAGCGCTACCCGAGTTGGGTAACGTGGTACGAGTTTATCCATCGCTTCGTAAAATTTAGCCGAGAGCGTTTTTGGCTTCATCGGTCGAGCTCTCCCGCAATGATGTTGATACTTCCCAATGTAGCAATCATGTCGGCGATTTTGCCGCCTTCCGCCATTGGAGTCAGTGCTTGGTAATGCCAGAATGAAGGACCACGAATACGCATGCGATGCGCACTAGGGCCGCCTTTGCTGACGATATAAAAACCCATTTCGCCGTTTGCGCCTTCGAAAGCGGTGTACGCTTCGCCAACTGGGACGTCGAAACCGGTCATGAAGAATTTAAAGTGGTGAATCATGGCTTCCATCGAAGTGTAGACTTCTTGCTTCGCCGGAATGCGGACGCGCTTATCTTCGGTCCAAATCGGACCTTTTTGGATGCGGTCGCAGCATTGCTCTAGAATCTTTAAGCTTTGGCGCATTTCTTCAACGCGCACCAAGTAACGATCGTGCACATCTCCGTGCGTTCCAATCGCGACGTCAAAATCCATTTGCGGGTAGAACATGCACGGCTGGTCGCGGCGCAAATCCCAATCCACTCCCGACGCGCGGGCTGAAGGACCGGAGAAGCTGAAGGCAAGCGCTTGCTCTTTGGAGAACTTGCCGACGTTTTGCGTGCGCTGGCAGAAAATCTTATTCGTCGTCAGCAGGCGGTCCATTTCGTCAGTGACTCGACGGGTTTCTTTGATCCAGCTGCGGACGTTGTCTTCCCAGCCCACTGGCGCGTCGTACATCAAACCGCCAATACGAGTGTAGCTCGTCGTCAAACGAGCTCCACAGAGCTGCTCAATTAAAGTGTAGGCTTCTTCGCGCTGGTGAAAGCCGTATAGAAAATACGAGAACGCGCCGACGTCGACCGCGCCAATGCCCACGCAAATCAAATGGTCGATGATGCGCGAGATTTCGCAGGCCATCATGCGGATCCACGTGCAACGCTCTGGGACTTCAATCCCCATTAATTTTTCAACGGCCATGGAATAGGCGACGTTGTTGATCAGCGCCGAGCAATAATTTAAGCGGTCGGTAAAGACGACAAATTGATGGTACGTGCGGTTCTCACCGAGTTTTTCCTTGGCGCGGTGGGTATAACCAAATTCGCAGTACGACTTCTCAATCGTCTCGCCGTTGATCTTAGCGACCATGCGGAACGACCCGTGCATCGCGGGGTGAGTGGGGCCAAGGTTAATAATGACCCGCGAATCATCCCAAAGATCATCCGGATCGTGTTCGACGGTATAACGGCCTTCCGGAACGCCTGTGGGCATACGCGCTGCAGGCGATGCTCCCTGACCAAGGCCAGTGTAACCGGCGGAACCTGTGTATTTATCGTCCATAAAAACTCCGCGAGCCTTATTTCAGCCGTTCCGGATCTGGCGCTTCAGCGTCCGGGAAAAGTTGGAAACCATCGATCGGATAGTCTTTGCGCAACGGATAGCCCACCCAGCGGTAGTCCATCAAAATGCGGCGCAGATTAGGGTGGTCAGTGAAACGCACACCAAACATGTCAAAAATCTCGCGCTCTGCCCAATCAGCACCCGGCCAAACGCTGATGCAGGTAGGAGCTTCTTCGCCCTCTTCCAAACGGCATTTCACCCGAATGCGGTGGCCGCGATCCATCGCGTAGAGATTGAAAACCAATTCAAACCGCGGCGAGACTTCCTCGTCGGTAGCGGTGTAATCAGCCAAGTAACTGTACGCAAAAGCGGGATCGGTTTTTAGAAACTCCAGGAGCTGAATGAGCGAATCTTTTTTGACGTAGATAATCGGCACGTCGGTGGGATACGTCCACGGATCGCGAACTTCCTCGAGCGCGCCGCCAAACTTGGATTTCACCGCTTCAATTTGTTGTTTCCACGCTTCGCCGTACTTATCGAGCCACCAACCACCGTTTGTAGGGATTTTGGTACTTACGTTCATGGCTGTGGAGCTCCACCGCGAGTGATGGACGAATACTCCATCGGAGCTGGCTGATTTTCGCGAATGCGGCGCTGCGAATGCGTTTCACCGCGCTTAATGCGCTCACGCAATTCCAAAAGACCGTACAAAACAGCATCTGGAGAAGGTGGGCAGCCCGGGATGTAGATATCGACGGGAATAATGTTATCGATCCCTTGAGTGACCGAATACACCGGAAAAACGCCGCCGGAACTAGCACATGCACCAAACGACATTACCCATTTGGGCTCGCTCATTTGGTCATAAACTGTTTTCAAAATCGGCGACATTTTCGAATTCACGATGCCGGCGCAGATAATGAGATCCGCTTGGCGAGGCGAGAACCGAATTGCTTCTGAACCAAAACGAGCCATGTCGTAATCGGAGCAGAGTGTGGCCATCATCTCGATTCCGCAGCAGCTCGTGCCGAAAGGTAGTGGCCACATAGCGTGGCGCTGCCCCCAGTTAATAAAGGGTTCTAGTCGCGTTGTCAGGAACGAGGCATGACCGTCTTTTGCCATACAGCACCTATTCAAACTACTCTGCGGCAAGCCGCGAGTAACAGCGTTAATCCCACTCCAGCGCGCCTCTGCGGCGAATGTAGAAGTAGCCCACTAAGAGAGTGAGGACGAAAAATAGCATTTCCCAAACAATGAAGGAGTTCACTTTTAGGAATTCGCGAAACACGATCGCGTAGGGGTAGAAGAAAATAACTTCCACATCAAAGAGCAGAAACAAAATAGCGACGAGATAAAACCGAACCGAGAAACGCCGGTGGGTGTCTTCGTGAATGGGAACGCCGCACTCGAAAGGTTCGTTTTTACGAGGGTGAAAAACGCGAGGTCCCAAGATTTCGGTAACCTTCACCATGCCAAAACCCATGATGGTGCCAATAACAACTAGGAGTAAAATCGGAAAATACTGAAGGCTGTCCGCAAACGAGCCTTGAACCGCGTTTGCTACTACTTGAGTATCCATAAGCTGCTGACCACCGAAGCAAGAAATATTGTGAACGTCGCCAAGAATCTAATGGTGGATTAGGAGAATGTAAACCCCACGAGCCTGCCAAAACCGGGTTTTTGCCGCGTGGATTCGCAATGCTTATGGGCTGCCCGTAAACGACGACACATCAGATCCGGTCCGAATTGAATCAGTGTGTGTATTTGGCGTAGCGGGACAAGCTAATCTCTACCGGACCCTCTTGTCGCAAGATATCAATCCCCACTCCCTCACCACTTCGGAAAAGCAAAACATCCAGCGTGCTTTTGCCAATGGAGAGATTGGTAATTTTTAGATTTCGGACTGAATCGGGCAGAACGGGGCGATTAAACTGAATTCGGCCTGAGCGGGCGCTGATGGCCAGACCCAAGCAAGCTTTTAAGAGGAGAAACACACTGCCCGCCGCCCAGGCTTGTGGTGAACAGGCCACTGGGTAAAGCACCGGCCCCTCGCCTTTTCTGCTCGAAAAACCGCAAAACAACTCCGGCATGCGCTGGAGATCGACCTCGCGCGAGGCTTTAAATTGGGCTTCGAGAATTTGAAGGGCTTCGTCTTTGAATCCGTAGCGGGCAAAGCCTTCGCAAATGATCGACGTATCGTGCGGCCACACTGAACCATTGTGATAGGACATCGGATTGTAACGCGATTCGCGCGTTCCCAAAGTCCTGATTCCCCATCCGGAAAATAGTGCGTCACTCATCAACGACTGCACCACTCGAGGTGCGCGCTCTTCGGAAACGATTCCGGTGAAAAGACAATGTCCAGGATTGGAGCTCAGCACCTGGCACTGCTTTTTATCGCCGTCCAACGCCAGAGCGTATGTGCCCTGCTCTTCCCACCAGAAAAGTTCTTCGAACTTTACACGCAAGTTTTCTGCTTGTTCCAAAAGCTGAGTCGAATGTGCTGTATCACCCATAGCTTTGGCAATATCGGCGGCTTTGCGCTTTGCCTCGAAGACATAGCCCTGCACTTCACACAGCGCGATGGGCGATTTAGCGAGAGAACCGTCGGAATTGGAAATACAGTCGTGAGAATCCTTCCAACCCTGATTCGCTAAGCCGGTGGGTGAGCGCTTTTGGTATTCAACTATGCCGTCACCATCCGTATCGCCGTAACGATCCATCCAATCAAGGGCCGCCTGGATATTTGGCCAGATAGAACGAATAAACTGTAGGTCGCCCGTGCGCTCAAAATACGATCCCGCCAGGATTACAAACAGTGGAGTGGAGTCAATCGAACCGTAATATTTTTCAAAAGGAACTTCGCGCAGCGCAACCATTTCGCCGGTGCGGATCTCGTGCAGGATTTTTCCCGGCTGGGCATCAAAGAGCGGGTCTTCTTCTTTCGCTTGTGTCGCGGCTAGGTAAGCCAACACTCCTTTGGCAATATCTGGATTGATCCACAGCGACTGCATCGCAGTGAGAATGCCGTCTCGACCAAAGGCGGTATTAAACCACGGAATGCCAGCGTAGGGATAAAGCCCGTGCGGTGTGGGAGTCAGCATCAGATGCAGATCGCCGACAGAGCGCTCAATCCAGCCGTTAAAACTAGAATTGGAACTCTCTAATTGGGCATCTTTCGACGATAGAATGCGCGAATGGTTGCGCAGCTCGCGATATCCCTGCACGTACCTTTTGCGCGGAGCATTCTGGGGTTCTGAATCACTCGCCACTTCGAAGAAGAAAGTCTGCTTGTCTCCAGCGGGCAAATTCAATTTCCAGCGCGCGATCGAACCTTCGATTTCCACGTCGGGTGAAAAATGCATGCGCGTGGTGCGAATGACCGTATCCAGTCCCAAATAGGAAAGACAAAGGCTGTTGCGAGCTGACTTGGTTTTTTGCAAAACCCCGCGGGCTTTGCGCTCCATGCCGCGGATTTCAAACATGTCTTTAAAGTCAGCGTTGAAACGAACATTGAGACTGGCCACGACAGGAGCTTTGCCAAAGTTGGTAACGCGCACGCGCTCGAGCATGCTGCCATTCCATAAAAATCTACTGCGTGAAAAATGCAGCGTACCTCTAGGTAATGAAGTGCCCGCATCGTCGTGGCAATCCGAATTCATTTGATCTATCGATAGTAGAAGGCCATTGCGTTTCACTGCGGAAGTAAGTGTGAGCAATTTTGCAGAGCCCAGACGCAAGTCTAGCCCCGAGAGGTGGCGAGTGGCTCCGAGGTATAAGCCGTTGCTGCCATCGCCTAGCGGAAGAATATCGCCGCCTTCGTCGGAAACGAGAAAACTATCTAACTGTTTTAAAACCCGCAGCTGCTGCGTACTGCGAGACGAGCTCGCTAGCACGTAGAATTGGTTGTGGACTTGAATAATATCCTCGGCCGGCGGGACGGGCCGACTGGGTAGTGTTGCGTCCATCGCGGCTTTCTCTAATTTCGCTTCTAACTCTTCCATAGGCCTCCACGTAATTGCGCGCCATTCTATAGGCGGTGAACCGACGGAGGAACTCTTGTCGACAGGTCTGCCGCGAGATCGTGTCAATGGCTCCTACTGCTTGTACGGCTTCGTCGATACTGGAAACACAAAACCCATTCACTCCGGGCTCGATCACTTCGGGAACGGAACCTCGACGATAAGCAATCACGGGAGTGCCGCAAGCCATCGCTTCGATCATGACCAAGCCAAACGGCTCTGGCCAATCGATAGGGAAGAGTAACCCCATTGCGCCACCAAGAAAATCTTGCTTTTGCGTTTCGTTGATTTCGCCAATGTACTCAGCAAAAGGAGAAGCTTTGAGCAGAGGAACAATCTTCTGCTGGTAGTAAACTTCGTCGGCTTTATCCACTTTGGCTGCAATCTTGAGAGGAATGCCTGCACGCCGGGCGATCTCAATCGCGCGATCCACGCGCTTCTCGGGTGAAATACGCCCTAAGAACGCCAGGTACTTTCCTGGGGTGTAAACCGGATTGAATAAACCTTCGGGTAGGCCGTGGTGAATGGTGGAAACCCAATTTACTCCAGATAACGGAGCTCGCTGCGAGTGCGAGATCGAAATGAGCGGCATCTCGGAATATTCCTCATATAAAGGAATCAGCTCGGGGAGGTCGAGTCTGCCGTGCAACGTGGTCAACTGAGCGTGGTGATTAGCGCGCGACATCGGAAAATGAAGGTAATCATTGTGGTAGTGGATGATGTCGAAATCAGTGAGACGACTCTGGACCTGTCCCAACTGAACAGCGTGAAGCGGTGCTGGGTCGGGCTTCTCAGGATTCAACCTTAAAGAGCAATCTACCGTCGATATAAGAGCAGCATTGGTAATAGAATCACCGCTCGCAAAGAGCGTGACCTCGTGGCCCTGCCTTACCAACTCTTCGGTTAGACAAGAAACGACTCGTTCTGTGCCGCCGTAAGTTTTGGGTGGAACACTTTCGTATAAAGGAGCTACTTGGGCAATTCGCATACTGCTGTAAACCTCTTGCGTGAAATTCTTACAAGAACTTAAAGCACTTATCGTGCCAGATAAGTTCCTGCAGCAGAGCACGAAAGAGGAGACTCAGTGTGGTGCGTTTTGCCACGTCTTGGTGAGACTGCTGAGGCGTTAGTGATCTCGATCGCGTGGGGCGTCCGCTTTAAAACGCGCGAAAACACAGGCAGGTGGGCCAGTTTACTGCGGCAGTTGCGTAGGGCAACTAAGGCCGGGATCAAAACCAACGTTTACGCCCATGCCCGAGTGAATGAAGGTCTTCCCAAAGGGCTGCTTTTCGATGCGATAAATGCCCCGTTCCGAGTAGCACGGCTCATTCCATACGCGCAGAGTTTCGATGGCACGCGAGCGAGAGCGCTGTGTCGGGAAAACCAGATATTCAATTAATCGATCTTTTTCGACAGCTACTACGCCGTAGCTCAATCGCAGTGTCGCTTGCCCACGGGGACTTTGGATGCGCCCCAGGTGTTGGCCGACGACGACGTAATTCATTTTAGAGGAGTAGCCAGCTTTGTGCGCGAGCACGCGTACAAGACCAAAGCCGCGCTGAAAATCGACTGGAACTTTTCCGAAGAAGTAGGCGGCGGGCTGAACTTCAATAACGCCGTCCTTTACCTGCACTTCGACTTTGGAAAATGGTTTTGCCACAAGACTTCCACTGGCCTTGCCATCTTGGCGCGGCTCTTTGGCAAATAGACCGTCGACAAAATGCAGCGGTCCATAAAGCTTGCCACGTTCGGTATTGCGAATCTTGTCGTAGTGCTCAGTCGATTTATAGACCAAGATCGCCATTTCTTCCGGCAGGTGAATGCGCTTGGCCGTGTCCCATGACGGCATGAAGGGCGAATAGAAGAGGAGTCCGCGTTCGTCTTCGGCCTGACGACTGCCCACTTCAATCGTTTCGGGAATGAGTTTCTCATTGATCAGCGAGCGAAAACCATCGCGCGTTGCCGTATCTTGCGCATAGCCGCGCCAGAACCGAATCATCGGAAAGTCGGCAAAAGCGTACGGAGTGAGCAACGAGACTAAAAGAAAAACCCGAAACAACATCTACCCCCACTAAAAACTATAAAGCGGTTCGATATCTACGGGCTGTGAGCGCGCTTTATCGAGGACCCGTTTCATCTCTGGCCGTACCTTGGCGTACTTTTCCAGCAGATGCTTAGCTTTGTCATAAGAGCCTTCAGCCTGCAAGGTGAGAAGCTCGCGAGTCAAATCCTGCACGGCCTCGGCGACTTTTGGAGTGTTCAAAGAGAACGTGGAAGTCTCCTTGCTCCATTTCACAGCACCCTTATCTACGAGGTAATTAAACTGCAAAGCAGTGCCCTTGCCGTGTGCTTCTTCAATTCCAAAACGCACCGAACGAAACATGCTCGCCAAGTAAGTGGGATACATGGTCTCGGCAATTTTCTTCGGCAACGCGCCTTTGGCGACGAGTTTATCCAACGCCCAGAGTCCGAGGATATCGGCCTTGGCTTCTTCAATGGCTGCATATTGTTCTTTAAGCTCCTGGCGTACCGTCGTCTTTCTACCGCCGACAACGATGTCATGGGGTCCAAGTCCATGTGCGAGCTCGTGGGCCAAGATGTGAGTGAAAAATGCTTCGAAATCCAAACGGCCTAACTCCTTTGCCGGCACCGCGAGCTTTGCAAGGGGTGTGAGAATCCTTTCAAACTTCGCCTTTTGCACGTTCTTCAACATCACCTTTTTGCTTCCGTGCTGCGCCAAGACCTTTTCGTCATTAGGCAGATTAAAAGCGGCCGTCATCACTCCGCCGCGTGCGTCGCCGCCAGAGTAAATCAGATTTACAATCTTGATCGGGCTCGCTTTGCCAAGAGCCGGGTTCTTGTAACGATCCGCCATTGGCAAATTATTCTCTAAAAACTGAAGTTCGCCCGCGAGGCTTGCGAGGCGCTTAGAATCCGCATCGTCGACAATGCCGATGAAAGATTCATACGAGGCTTTGTAACCAAACAACTTGTCGTCATAGGTTTCGTAGGGGCCAAAAGTAATATCGATCTTGGAATCAAGACCAAGCCAATCAACATCGCTTGCAAAATAATTATCGCTCAACAGGCCATCTGCCCGGCTGGAGAGAAATGCTTTAAGCGACGCATTCTTCACACCTTCCGCTGCTTCATTTAATAACGCAGCTGCGGGCTTTACCCATTCGGCATAAGCCTCGTGATACGGAATCATTTTTAACTTACCGTTCTCTCGGCGGATGACAGTGTAGCAACCTGTCGCCAAAATGCGTTCCGCTTCGGAAAGTGTAGCGGTCCACTTCTCAAATTCTTCTTTCTTCATGTCGAGTGGGTAGTAATTCGAGCCGGAAGGCTTGGCAGGTACGCCGGTGAATGCTGGAGCATCTTCGTGCAATTGGGCCCAGGGGCCGGTGTTCTGATCGAAGAATTTTAATTGCTGTTGCCCGAGCGGGGTTTTGTCTTTGGCGAGTTTTGCGCGTAGTGCCGGGCTGCCGTCCCATACTTGGCGAAGATAGAGTTCGTGTAAAAGATCAGTCGCTTTTATCATTTTCGTCAGAGCGATCTTTTCACTTTCATCAAAGCCACTCAGATCAGCCTTCAGAGCGACAGGCTCATACTGGTGAGTCAGCGCCTTCCAGGCGCCTATCGTCGCAGGCTGCACGAATTGTGAAGCTTGTCCTAGAGCAGAAATTCCCAAAAAACCCAAATAGGCAATAGACGAAACAAGAACTCGCATCCCAAACCCTCCCCTTAAAACGACGTTAGATTGTGAAGGTCATTAAAGAGGACTGGCCTCAGATATGCAAAAAAATAGATTAGAACCTATAAATCCGCAGGGAAGTGCTTATGGAAATGCTTATCTATTCGACAGCTGTCTGCACGTTAGTCAATTTGATGTTGCTTGGTTATGTTTTGCGCCTGAGACGAAAAGTCGCAAAATCGCAGAAGGCCGTGCGCCATCTTTCGCGCAGTATCCAGAAGCTCAATTCTAAGAATGGGCATCTCTGGTATCAATTAGCTCAGAGCAAAACGGGACATTTCGACGCGCAGGAGAGCACTGCCACCGGTTTGACCATCACCAAGATTTAACTTCCGCAGCTATCCATTCCTGAATACTTCGCGCTTCGTCCGGTGAGATCACGCGGGCGGGGTGTGGTGCCGCTTGTAAGTACGGCACTGCCAGTAACGGCGAATCGAGAGTGTTCACGGCGCTCACCAATTGCCGACTCGCTCTGCAGGCTACTTCAGAATCTTTGCTTAAGGTAAATTGGGACGCAGGCATCTTGCTGTGGCAACTCGCGCAACGCGATTCCAAAATGGGCATCGCCCTCTTTTCAAAAACTTCCATTTCACTGCAATCGACCATCGGGATTTCTTCTAAGTGGCGGAATGAAACCCTCACCATGGGTTGCGGGGCAGACGATACGGGCACCAACTGATGCTTGATGGAAAGCAGTGGGGCCGAATGGCTTGCGACTTTGTTTTGGATCTTTAAGTAGGCATTCCCTGTGGGATCGTACTCGTCGTCGATGAGAATCTTAATGCTTCGCACGTCCAGCGCTCGATCGGCTGTATAGATTCGTGGGTGTCTGAAGCGGTACGAAGAAACATCGAAGCGCTCGACTTCGATTTCGAATTTTTCTAGCGGGCGTATATCCCACGACAGCTTCGCAAAACCGCCTTTGATTTTCTTAAGGTCAGGCAATGCAATCGCGTCGGTGAGGAAAATGGATTCCACTACGGGCGTTAGATGTTGCGAGCTCTCGCCCTTCTCCCACCATTGGCGAATCAGTGATTGCATGTGCGTGCCGTCGGTCTCGCAAGCATTGCCGCAGTGGCCGTTCTTGGTGCGGTACACAAAGGTAGAATCTTTGATCGAATGGAAATCTGCGTAGGGCTTCGCGGCGGCGTAGGCCTCTTCGACATTTTCAGCTGCAAACAAAGGTTGCTGTCGCCAACTATGACATTGCACGCAACTGGCACGCGCGTGCGCATACACCGTCTCCTGAAACGCACTCAAGCCCGAACTGGCCTGAAGCACCGGTTGCGGCGGCAATTTGCTTTCTCTGTAGTTGCAGCTCGAGAGTGCCAAGCAGCAGCTAACAATAAAGAAGTGTGCTTTCACGCGTTATCCAAAAGCAATGTGGGAATCTAGTTTAGACGGCTCAAACTCCGATTGAGAGACCAGTGTTTCAAACTCTCCGAGTTTTCCATTCACGCTGAGATAGTTAGCGAGAATCGTATAAGCAGCTCTGCGTGGCTCTACTCCCACGTACGTCGTGCGATCGACACCCTGCCCGTCAGTGAACGCGCCGATTTGATTCGTCCGCAGTGTTGGCACATTAGTCGGATGGTAATAGCCCATCACGGCCAGTCCTTTTTGTCCGGCATCGCCTCGCCAAATGCGTGTGCCGGGATCCGAGTAAGTGCTGCCGTCGGAAATCACTGCAAAGAACAGCGGCTGCTTTAACCTCGCCGCCATTTCGACGGCGATGCCAATGCTCGTTCCAATTTCCAGATCCTTAGTATCGCCTGTGGCTTGTGTGCCATCATGATAATCGCAACCGGAGATCGTATGCACTCCCACTCCGCAATTCCGCTGAAGCACGTTATAGGCAATCGCGCCTAAGCGAGTGACTTCTTGCGCAGTGCCCTGAAGCAATGAAGAAACAACCGGGCTTTCTAGCGGGTTGATTCCCTTGATTGGGCCCGCAAATTCGACGTTTTTTTGCAGGCCGCAATTAGCCAGGAGTGTGAATTGATCGCCCATTCGCATGCCTGCGACTTTGGAGGCTTGCGATTCGCTTAAACGCGAAATGGATTTTGCCAGCCGGGTTTTCTGCGCAACGGAAAGTTTGGAAAGTGCTGAGCCATAATTGAGGCTTTCGGAAATATCGCTTAACGAATTAATGGCAACGGGTTGCATTGTGGCATCGACAATCGGGCTTTGTGAATTGCCGCCGGAATCAGTGCCCATCGAGCCAAGGCCGCCTTTAAAGTACCGACCATTTAATCCAGCTTTCGAAATCAGTATCGCTGGCGAAAGTGCATTGTCGCCGCTGTCATCTTGACTGGAATTGCAGACAGATGCCATTCGCAAACCCTTTTGAGTCTCCAATGTCATCTGCGACAGCATTCCCTCGCGGATTTTGCTTAGGTCGGTGAAGAGAGGCAAACCAAAGCGCTTATCGACTGGCTGACCCGCGGAGGGAGCCTTGGCGACACCCATGGTGTCGTAAGATTTTAAGTAGTCTTCTGCTCCACCGTTTTTACCGACGACGAAATTGCCAGCTAACGATGCGCCGCCGACACAATCGAACAAAAGAAAGGGATGCAACGCGGAGAGAGGCGTTTCGCAGCTAGCGCCCATTGCCTGCTTACCAAACATCGAAATCAGGTCCGGCAGGAACATCAGCGAAAGAGCCTGGCCAATGCCTAATCCCAGGAACTGACGCCGGGTAACTGGTTTGTGATCTGCGTAGTGAAAAGCCTTTTGAATAGGACCCATACTCTCCTCGGTGTAAAACGCTGCTACTATATTCGGATAAATTCCACGCTACTGCCCGTAGCCGAACAAACCCCCATCAACATTTCCCAAAGTTTCTTCTTGGGCTGTTCGGACTGCGATTCAATATCTGTCATCAGCGCTAGTAGCTCTGACTTCTCCGCTTCGCTTGGCATGCGTTGCCAAAACGCCTGGGCGTAGTTTTCGACGACTGATTGCCGGGCAGCAGCGGAGAACTTGCTTGCTGGTGAAAAGAAATCGACTTTACCATGCACGCGACGAGCATTTGATTTCGCCCGCACTTCCAGGGCGATAAATCGCTCACAATAAGCCCCGACTAACTGGACAGTTGCTAGTAACGAGGACGAAGAGACCTTGTCAGCCTTCCCGTCGATTGGCAGTCGCTTTAGAATGCCTCGGATTTCATCATCCATGGCGGATACACCCAGAACTGCACGCAAAGAGCCTTCTAATTGGCGGAAGTTTTTCACACCAACGGTGGCGAATGAACTTTCCGCAAGGGTTACGGCCGACGGCTCGGTCTTTTCGCTCCCTCCCCCGCAGCTCTGTAGCAACAATAGACTCAGCAAAAAAACCAAACGACTCAATCGACGATAAACCATGACAGCATTGTTCATATAAACCGCTCCTACAGACATGTGGGATGGACAGCGACTTGCTCGAAGAGTTCGCGCAATTTGTAGCCACCCTGCTCAAAATGATTGGCTAACCCATCAAGCACTGCGGCCTCTGAGGCCTCCAGGTCGCGATGGCAAATTTGGGAATAAGTTCGTTTCACCATGCACTTAGAAAAAGCTCCGGAATCAGCAATCATGCGTCCAAACTCTTTAATGCCTTTGCCAGTGAGTTGGCCACGCCACTGCAATTGCTTGTTCTGATTTTCGGTGAAGAGATTGGTCCAGGAATCATCGGTGGTGACGTAGCCTTCTGGGTAGACTTCGCCGTTTTGATTGTACTTGCGCTGAACTTTGGAGGTCTGAATGACACCACTGCTAAACGGTCCCGTAAAATCGAAACGGTAGTGGGCATATGCTCCGACCAGAGCATCCATCCCCGCATGACAAGTACGGCACGTCGTGAGGTAGGTTTGGGAGTTCCCGCCTGGACTACGATCCACATCGCGGTGCACACGCGTATCAGGAATCGTGCCATCGCGCATATTCTGCAACGGATTGCAAAGAAACTGCCGGAAAGTAAATTCAACGGCGCGGCGATTAGTGCCCGCTTGCAAGTGTGCCTCACCCCAAGCTCTCGACGTTAAAATACCGGCGGCCTCGCTCAAATCCGCGTTCTGCGGCTCCACCCGGGTGAGCACCTCTGCCAAGTTCAAATCGCTGATTTGCATATAGTGCTGGTCGCTGTAAGGAGTGAGAGCAACTTCTTCACTCGCATAAGTAAAATTACCGCTGAGAATTTCGCGAAAGTCCTTCTGGTCACGCGTAAGCCCAATAATCATCGCAGTAGCATCGTTCAACCCAATCGCCGGTGATTCGGCACGGTTGGTTAGAGGCGCTCCCCAATGGCGGATGGTCAGGTTGTAAAACGAATTATCCGCAGTGGCGATGCGGGCGGCTTCTTTTAAATTCCCAACTTTCACCAAATCGATCATGTTTTGTCGTCGGGAATCGTTCAGAGTCAGCGGAGTTCCGGTGAGTTTCAGAAAGAGGCGGCCCGCTATCTCCTCAGGCTCTCTCGCTCCGACGCTGCCGCTGAAAACTGAAAACAATAAAACTGTAAAAACCGACGTTAGCTTCACGGAGCCCCCACTGAGCCATCGACTCGCATGCGAGTCAGGAAGAGTTTGTTATTGGTAAAGTCACCGAAAGTAGTGGCCATCAGAAACTTGTCGTCTGATTGGATAAACCCCGGGATGAAGAAATTGCTTCGTCCAATCACCGGCGTGTTTAAAACATAGCCGTCGTTGCCAAAAGTATCGTCGATAGCTCCATCGTCTTGGAGACGTAACAGAATCAGTTCTGTGTCTGCAAAGCGCTGCGAAGCGGTCGTTCCAGCGACTAACAATCTCCCCTTGCTGTCCTCGCCGACAAACTGCAAGCGGTCGCTGCTCCCGAATAAGATGTCTTTGAGAAAAATGCCTTTATCGGCGAAGGAGGTATCGAGCGAGCAATCGCTGAGGTAGCGCACGAGAACTAGATCAGTATCTGATTTGTCGGTAAGTGTGCCACCAAAGAGGAAACGGCCTTTGCTATCACTCTGGAATGCGTTTAGCTGCTCAAGAGGAGCCGGAAATTTTTCGAGCTGGCAAAATCCTTTTTTGCCAAAAGTTTCGTCGAGTAAACCGTCAGGTTCTAGTCGAACAAGGTAGTAGTCCGGATTCTGAATCGTTCCCCGATTCACCCCGGTGATAAACCGACCTCCAGAAATAGGTCGGATTCCCGGGGAAAAGTGAATCCCTTTACCGAAGTCTAAATTGGCGATTCCGCCAGTTCCAAATTTAGAATCTAATTTTCCATCTTTGGTTAGGCGCCCCCACACTGGATCGGTATTCTCCCCGCTCCGAACAAAACCAAAGAAAATAATCGTTCCGTCGGACTGCAGGAAAAAATCCGAAAGCGTTTCATCAGAGCCAAAACCGGCTTCAATCGATACCTTGCCATCTGTCCCAAAACTTTTATCCGACTCGCCTTTCTTATCCAGCTGGCGAAAAACAATATCGCTATCAGAGGAGCTAAAGGATTCGCCGATGAGAGTCTTGCCATCCGGAGTGACGACAAACTTATTAGGGAATTCCTGCTGTCCGGGACGCGACAGTAATTCGAATATGCCGTCTTTGGCGAAACTCTTATCCGGTTTGCCATCGTTGTTAAAACGACCCAACAAGGCAGTCTGCTTAAAGGAAGCGTCGAAGATCGATCCGGCGAGTGTGATTTTCCCGTCTGCACCCTGTGTGATTTGGCGAATGAAGGCAAAGTTAAAGGCGGGGAATTTAGCCTGTAGAGTCGCTGAATCGTCGAATCCGGCGGATGCGGTGAGGGAAAAGAACGCGCAAAGAAACGCCGGAAGCAAGAAATCTCTGCGCTGCATAGGCACCGACCCTTTGAGTTTCTAAAGCTTTGAACTGATTAAAGAAAGGCTGTGCAAAGATGATAGCCTTCGCTGCGCAGCCTTCAAGGGACAGCGCGGAAAAGTTGCAGACGGGATTTTAAGTTACGTAAGCGCCAGCGCGGATTACCGAACTAGCTGGCGCCATGTGAGAGTGGATGAAGTTCCGGCGCATGAACGGCACTGATTTCCCCAATCGGTGTGACCTGGGAAGTAAATGGTCTGACCGCAGTCAGGACCGTCCGCGTAGGTGGCGCTGGAGGTAGAAGTGTAATTGGTCGTTCGAGTGAAACCCGTAATGCTACGGTCTTGGATCGGTCCGCAATCCGAATAGTCGGAATTGCACTGCCAATTCCCGTTTTTAAAGGAGTAGCTGGAACTGCTCAGAGAATAGTCCGAGAACATCTGATAGAGCGGGTTGGAACCACCGCTAGAACCAATGCGCGCGCGTGCACCAAACATGCTGCCGTCCGCGTTAAATGCGAACGATACTATCGCCAAGTTGGAGTAATTCAACGTGGAGCCAGCCAAGTCTCCAGCGGTCAAGGAGCTGCCATAAGTTTCTGCGGTGGGGAGTGCTTCCGAAGAATTGGAAGACGACCAAATGAAAATGGGAATGTAACCAATGCCGAAGTTTGCGCTCGCATCCGGGAAGAACGAAGATTGAGAAATGCCGTTGTTATTACTCCAGTTAAACGGTGCAAGGGCGTTGGAATTACCCGACAGAGTGCCTGTACCGTCGTAACAAGTGACTAAGTACGAAGGATCAAAGAGCACCGCCAACTTCAACGAATCGGATTCACTGATGGTTAGCGAATCATTGGTCTCCGCCATGGTCTCAGGATTGGTTCCGGTCGCAGTCGTTGCCGTCGTTACCTCGGCAAAAGGATACGAATAGTAGTCATAATCAGTGGGTATAGAGGTGACAGATGCAACCGCCGTTCGCACGATGCCCGCTGCAGTCGTGTAGACAAAATAAGTGCTGGTGCGGCAAAAAGCCTTTACGCTGTACGAATTGCTGTAACGAACTTTGAGACCGGTATAAGTGCCGGCATCGACCGTCGCTTCTTCGTTAATCTCCAGCGTATTATCCGTTCCTGGCGCGATCGTGACCTCTTTATATGGGGACCAAGAAACAAAGTCCTTTTCGTTAGATCCCGACTTGGTTTGCATACGAGTAAGCTTTAGTTTCACCCCGTCGACTTTAGCGTAGGCAAAGGCCGTGCTGCTCTTTGCTGCGTCAGTATCATCCGAGCGGCTCGCCGCCGCGCTCGGTATCGATCCCACTTGCAGGGTCACGCCCTGACCACCACCGCAACCGGTGACGAAAATAAGCGAAGAAAGCCCTGCCAAGATTGATACTCGGGTAAAGTTTTTCATGATTTCCTTGAGGGGGTGAAGGACCTATTATAGCGCCTTATGAAAGAAGAAACCATTCTCCAACATCCGGTCCAGGTAAAACTCGAGCCGGGAAATCGCTCGCTGATTTCGCCCATCTATCAATCGGTAAAATTTACCGTCGATAAAATCGAGAATCTGCGCAACCAGGAGATGTATTTCTACACTCGCATTAGCAATCCCACGACTAGAGAGCTCGAGCTCCAACTGGCTCGACTTCAAGGTACAGAAGACGCCATCGCCGTTGCGAGTGGCTGCGCCGCACTGAGCGTGCCGCTACTGTCGTTACTAAAAGCAGGCGACCATGTGCTGCTATTCATCGAATCCTACGCGCCACTCCGTTACTTGGTGCGCGAACTTCTAAAGAAGTACGGCGTGGAATCAACGCTTTGCTCGATTTCTAACAAAGCAGATATTCAAAAGGCCATTGGTCCGTCCACTCGCCTGATGCTGTTTGAATCGCCGACAAATCCAATGACGCACATCGCGGATATTGATTTCTTAGTTGGCACCGCAAAAAAGCACGGCATCCTCACCTTATTGGACAATACTTTTGCGGGTCCCTTAAACCACAAGAACTGCGGTGCGGATCTCTACGTACATAGCTTGACCAAGTTTATATCGGGTCATGGCGATGTCATGGGAGGGGCGGTCTTGGGCTCTAAGGAAATGCTCAAAGCGATTCGCCACGATGCAACGGAGGTAGGCACTACTTTAGACCCTCACACCAGCGCATTGATTTCTCGTGGACTCAAAACATATTTGATTCGCCGCGAGCGCCAAGTGAAGACCGCGTTGGAAGTAGCGCAGTGGTTAGAAAAGCAGTCCAACGTTTCTCGCGTTTGGTATCCCGGATTAAAAAGCCATCCGGGTTTTGATCAGGCCAAGAAGCAAATGAAAGACAGCGGCGCGGTGATTGCGTTCGATTTAAAGAACCGCCCGCTCGAGCCGTTTTTTGACTCACTCAAACTCTTTACACTCGCTGGAAGCCTGGGCTCTTGTGAATCCTTGGCAGCGCCGGTGCAGGCATTTTATGCGCGCGATCTTTCTCCCGAGCAATGTGCCATTGCCGGAATCTCCGAAAACTCTGTGCGTCTGAGCATCGGACTCGAAGCAACGGAAGATCTCACCCACGACTTAGCCCAAGCTCTGCACGGATAGCGCACTTTCGACGATCAGATGACGGGTTGCGTCGCCGCTCCGACGTTTTTTTTGGTCTAATAGATCAAATGAAAAAAATGCACTCGCTTGGATTTCTAACCGCCGCCCTAGCGCTCTTCTCCGTTCAAAGCTCTACTTGGGCCGCAGTTTATATCAAATCTGAGGTGCAGAAAAAGCTCGATAACGCTGATTTAGTTGCAGAAATACTGGTCATTGGCCGCGAGGCAGTATCGGATCCGGTTTACTTCACAGCGTTGCAAGTTCAAGCCACCGTCCAGCGAGTTGTGAGTGCTCGCAACAGTCGCGAGCAATTCGTGCAGGTAGGCGACCGCATTGAAATCCGAACCGCCGGTGGAGAACGCAACGGAGTCGGAGTACTCCTCTCCGGCCATCCGCGCCCTTATCTTAATCAGCACTACACCGCTTACTTAAATCGCCGAGACGACGGGATTTACGCCATCACTGGCTTTGATAAAGGCCTGATCCCTATTGGTGGCGTGGATCGACAATACTCACGCAATCGCACAGACGGCACCAATGGCGAAGGCGATGGACCGTTTCTGCGTTGGGATCAAAAGTTTTTTCCAGTGCCCTATTATATCGACGCATACAGCATGCGCACACACGCAGACTTTTTGCCTGCAATCGATCTGGCGTTTAAAGCCTGGGCGACACCGAAGAATCTCACGATTCAATTTATTTCCATGGGCTGCTCAGAGAAAGCCCGCATCGAGAACGACGGTCTGAACAATATTATTCTGCTCACCAGCAGCTGGCCTTTTGACTCCGATGCAGTAGCAATCACGCGGTCCTTCTACGTTTCGGGCGATGAGGCGCATCCCGGCGCCATTCTCGATGCCGATATAATCCTCAACGGATTTGCCCACGATTTCACGACGACAAACGTCGCCGGCAAACACGATATCCAAAGCATCATCACTCACGAAACAGGCCACCTACTGGGGCTCGGTCACGAGATCGATCCTAAAGATTCCAACGCAGTTATGTACGCCTTTGCCGCGCCGAATGAGCTAAATAAGCGCACACTCAAAGCAGACGATCTCAATGGCGTTCAGGAGATGTACCAAGGCTTGGCCGATAAAATAGCACCGACCTCCTCGTCTACGATGTGCCAACTGCGGTCGGGACAAGGTGGTTGCGCGAGTGTCCCTTGCGCCTTCCCTCCCGGCCCCTTGGCGAGCCTCGGCGCGCTATTACAATTTTGCCTGCTATTTTCTGGAGTGTGGATTGGGCGTCTAATGATCGCCCGACGATAACTCTAGGACTGCATCTTTTCTAATTCCGCCCACCGCGCATAGAGCTTCTCTACCTGCAGCTGGCTATCGGCGATAGCGCTGTAAAGCTCTGCAAGTTTGCTCGCGTTGCTGATGCTGTCTGGCAACTGGCTTTCTTCCTGCAACTTCTCTAGCTTGGTCTCGGCTTCCAAAATCCGCGCCTCTATCGTCGATAACTCGCGCGATTCATTAAAGCCGAGGCGCTTTTTCTTACCTGCCGTAGCTACTTCCTTCACCGGCTCCAATGCAACGCTTTGAGATTTCTGTAGAGGGGATTTTTGAACAGAGGCCTTGGGCCGCTCATTCTTCCAGTTCTCCCACTGATTTAAATCTGAAAAAGAAGTCACCTTGCCGCTGCCATCTTCCGAAAACGCATAAATTTGCGTTGCCACTTGATCCAAGAAATACCGATCGTGGGTCACCAGCAATACGGCACCATCAAAATCAATCAGGCAATCCTGCAATACGTCGAGAGTGGCGACATCCAAATCGTTGGTAGGTTCATCAAGCACGAGCAAGGTTGCGGGCTGCAACATCAGGCGCGCGAGTAACAACCGACTTTGCTCACCACCGGACAATCGCTCGACTGGCATCTCTGATTGCTCTTTGCGAAAAAGAAATCGATCAAGATAGCCATGAATATGAACGAGCTTGCCGCGGTAGTTCACTTGGTCTCCCGTCGGCGAAAGTGTTTGGCGTACCGTCGACTTAGGATCGAGCGTGTCGCGGTTTTGCTCAAAGTAAGCAACTTGCAAACCTTCTGCGCTAATCAACGTCCCCGAATCCGGTTTCTCAGTACCCAGCAAGAGACGAATCAGCGTCGACTTACCCGAACCGTTTCGTCCCAGCAGTCCGTATCGATCACCCGGGCCGATAAAAATATCCAAGTCCCGCAGTAAAACTTTGTCGCCATAGCTCTTTGAGAGCTTTTTGCCTTCAATAAAACGTTTTGGCTTTTTGCCCTGCGATTCAAACGACAAGCGGGCTGTGCGCGATTGATTACGACTGGAGATCTCTTCGACCTGATCTTGCAAGTCATAAGCTGCGTTAATCCGCGCCTGTTGTTTGGTAGTACGTGCCTTGGGCCCGCGGCGGAGCCATTCGGTCTCGCGTCGCATTTTGTTTTTTAGCGACGACTCTAACTGCGCCTGCTGGCCAAGGAGAGCTTCTTTGCGCTCCAAATACGTCGCGTAATCACCGCGTACACTGAGCAAACCTTGAGGATTGCGTTTATCTAATTCCAAAATCCGATTGGATACTCGCTGCAAGAACAAGCGATCGTGGGTAATGGTTACCGTCGCAAATCGCGCCTGGGCCAAAAACTCTTCGAGCCACAGAATGCTCTCGATATCTAAATGGTTGGTAGGTTCGTCTAATAGCAAAAGTTCTGGGCTCTTCACTAATTCGCGCGCCAGTGCCACGCGCTTTTTCCAACCGCCTGAGAGACTGCCCACTTGTTCGTAGGCGATTTCAGACAGGTCCAATCGCGATAGAATCTGCCCGAGTTCTCTGCTGTCATGAGCCATTCCGGGCGCTCCAGAGAGAACGACTTCTTGGACGGATTCATCGGAAGGCAATACGGGAGTCTGTTGCAGAAAGCCGACCTTCAAACCCCGCTGCATTGAGATCTCGCCAGAATCGGGAGTTTCTTCTCCTGCCAGAATTTTTAAGAGTGTGGATTTGCCGGCCCCATTCGGACCGATCAACCCAATGCGCTCGTCGGATTCCACGACGAAATTGAGTTCCTCAAAAAGCGTGCGCGCCCCAAAGGATTTACGAATTTTTGCTGCCGTAACGAGAACAGACACTTATGGATTTCCCACAACCATGGAAACGTAAAAACGCTTTCCCTTGATTTTGCCTCTTTGAAGACCCTTCACCGCCGTAAACGCAAAGCGCTTGTCTACAGCTACATATGAAACATAGTCCCGAATTTCGATCTTGCCGATGGATTTTCCATCTAGCCCGCAATCTTCTCCAGTCAACGCGCCTAGGATATCGCCTGGTCGAATTTTCTGTTTTCGGCCTGCGCCGATTTCAATAGTCTCAAGTTCCTGCGCAGCATCTGCTTTGGGCACTACAGACACAGCAATAGCCGGTGCCAGGACCAGATTTAACTTCTGGCCAGTCAGCGCTTCAATGCGATCGAGCTTCGCCTGCTCTTTTGGCATAAAGAGGGAAATAGCCGCGCCGGCTTTTCCGGCCCTACCCGTGCGGCCAATGCGGTGCACGTGGATTTGCGGATCGGCCGCCATTTCAAAATTAAATACAGCATCGAGTCCGGCGACATCGAGTCCACGCGCAGCAACATCCGTTGCCACCAAAATCCGGGTACTGCCATTGCGGAATCTTGCCATCACCCGATCGCGCTCGCGCTGCTCTAAATCGCCGTGGATCTTATCCGCGCGCAGGCCCGCGTCTTTCAACGCCAGAGTCAAATCATCGACACTGTTTTTGAAATTGCAAAACACAATCGCCGATTCAAAAGCCCCTTGGCGGAGTATGCGCACCAGAGTGCCGACGCGATTTTTTTCGTCGACAGAGTAAAACGTTTGTTCGATCTGCGGCTTTTCTTCAGCACTGCCCTCAAACTTCACCATCTTCGGCGATTTTTGAAAGCGCTGACTCAGTTGCTCAATAGTCGGAGGAAACGTTGCTGAGAACAGCACTGTCTGCCGCTCTGCGGGCATGAACGCCATAATGGCTTCCATCGCATCGCGAAATCCCATATCGAGCATGCGATCGGCCTCGTCTAATACCAAAGTGCTCACACCACTCAGATCAATGCGGCGACGCTCGACCAAGTCCAAGACCCGTCCGGGCGTTCCGACAGCAATATGCAAACCGTGTTGAATAGTGCGCAGCTGCGTCCACATTGGCTCGCCGCCGACTAAAGTCGCGACTAAAAGGTCTTTGCGGCAGCGCCCCGTGGTGCGGATAGAACGGGCCACTTGCTCCGCCAATTCGCGCGTGGGGCAAAGTACGAGCGCCTGCAAAGTACGCTCGGCGGTGCGGATTTTTTCCAAAATTGGGAGGGCAAAAGCCAGCGTTTTACCGCTGCCGGTCTGGGACTCGCCAATCACGTCCAGGCCCTGCCGCAGCAGCGGAATGGCCATGGCCTGAATGGGGGTAAACTTTTCGTACCCCTGCTTTTCTAAGGATTTCCACAGCTCAGGCGGAAGATCGTGCTTTTTGAAATCGAGTTCCATAATTAAAAGAGAGAGGTAGCGGTTTAGCATTCTGCGGCGGCAAACACAAATTTGGCGGCCGCTTCCCTTTGGCAAATGAATCCCGCCGTTTTCGGTGGTAGAAACTAAGAAGTGCAACAAGATCCGACACCTACTACCACTCCAGACACGCTTTTAGAGACTTTGCACAAGCGTTTTTCTTTGCAAACTTTCCGCCGCGGCCAGCGCGAAGTCATCGAATCGGTGCTAAGCAAAAAAGACGCTATGGCCGTCATGCCCACGGGGGGCGGCAAGTCGCTTTGCTACCAGTTTCCAGCCTGTAGAAATGAGGGCTTGGTCGTCGTCATCTCGCCTTTAATCGCACTGATGGAAGACCAGGTCCGCGGGCTTAGAGCCCTGGGAATTCCGTGCGGATTTGTGCACTCCGGGCAGTCAATCGAAGAGAAATCGCGCGTCTTTGCAGAAATGCGGCGGGAAAAGAGTTTTGTCCTCTATCTCTCTCCCGAGCGAGTGCAGCGCGAAGGCTTTGCGATTTGGATCAAGAGCCAAAATATTCAGCTATTCGCGATCGATGAATCGCACTGTGTTTCGCAATGGGGACCGGATTTCCGCAAAGATTATTATCGGCTTTCGATTTTAAGGCAGCTCCGCCCCGACGTGCCCATCTTGGCTCTAACGGCGACAGCAACTCCGCTGGTTTTGAAAGACATCGCAAAGCAACTAGGGCTTGTAACGCCCGATCGGCATGTCTATGGATTTTATCGTCCCAATCTCTATTGCCAGGTGGAGCAGTGCTCCGACGACGAAGCTAAATTAGAAATGGTTCGCTCGGCGATTGAAAAACATCCGACGGGTCGAGTGCTGATCTATTGCGGCACACGCAAACAGAGCGAAGAACTCGCCGGTAAACTGCAGGAAGATTTTGGCTCTACAGATTTTTACCACGCCGGCATGTCGACCGAAGATCGGCAAACTGCGCAAAGCGATTACCACCGCGGTGCTACGCGGATTTTGGCGGCCACCAATGCCTTTGGAATGGGAATCGATCACCCAGACGTGCGACTGGTCGTTCATTATCAAATGCCCTCGAACATTGAGAGCTATTACCAGGAGATGGGACGCGCAGGACGCGACGGCAATCCCTCGACCTGTCTGCTGCTTTACAGCAAACGCGATAAGGGCCTGCACTCGTATTTTATTCAAACTTCCGAGAGTGATGCCGCCACGGCGCGCCGACGCTGGGACGCTTTGGATACTATCGTCGATTTCTGTGAGGGGGGCGAATGCCGTCACGAAGGAATTCTCACTTACTTCCGTGACACGTTTCGGATGAAAAACTGCGGGCATTGCGACATCTGCGATCCAGCGTCGCCTAGAAAAGTAATCGTCTCGCCGCTCTATCAAAAGGCTGGCGCAGTTCGCAGCCTCTCCAAAAAGAAAAAAGCCTCCAAGGATATTACAGGCCCGCCGCTCACTGCGGAGCAAACGGTTCGCCTCGACGTCTTAAGAGAATGGCGCAAAGCGTATGCCCATCAGCAAGACGTTCCGGCCTTCTTAGTTTTCAGCAACAAAACCCTCGAAGACCTAGCGCGCAAGGATCCCGATACGCTCGACTTACTAGCAGGCGTTTACGGATTTGGTCCCCACCGAGTCGAACATATTGGTAAAATCGTTTTGGAGCAGCTCGAGTCCTGTAGATAAAAAAAGACCCACCGATGAGAAAACCGATGAGAAAACTTATTCTGCATCTTAGCGCGTACCTAGTTTTGTTCTTGGCCTTAGTTCCCTTCGTGCCCGCATTTTTCAGCTACATGTGGATGCTGAAACTGGTGCTAACGGAATGGGGACATTGGATTGCGCTGTTGTCTCTAATAGCCGCTGTCCTTATCGCCGTTAAATGGGATAAGCGCTATCAGAAGGCCGCTTTTGCACTGGGCATCGCGGGCGGACTTTTCCTGCTGCCGCTCTGCCAAGCCATGTTTACCTACCGCGCAGACGTGCCCTTCTCCACTTGGTCGCAACTGGTCGTCGCACCTGACACCAGCTCGGTGGTTTCTAAGACGATTGATTTTACCTACAAAGGCCAGAGCCTTCCGATCGATATAGTCAGTAACAAGGGCGATACGGATCTGAGCCCACTGATTTTTGTCGTGCATGGTGGCAGCTGGAGTTCGGGCAAGCGCACCGACTTGCCAGACTTGCCGGCGTTTTTGGCGAGCCAAGGCTACCGCGTGGCGCAGGTCTCTTATCGCTTTTTCCCGCGCGATCGTTTCCCTGCCGCCATTGAGGACGTCAAAGCAGCGGCGCAGTTTCTACTCAAACACCGCACCGATTACAGCATTGATGCCAAGAATGTTTTCTTTCTTGGTCGATCCGCTGGTGGTCAGATCGCGGACCTTGTAGCGCAAGAGTTAGTTGAAGAGGGACAACCCGTTCGCGCGGTCATTAGCTTCTATTCCCCCAGCGATATGATTTGGGGTTTTGAGAATTCAAAGTCCTGGCACGTGATTAACGGCCGGGAAACTATCGGCGGCTATCTCGGCGCGCACCTAACCGATGCCTCTCGAGCCACATACGAGCAAGCATCGCCGCTATACCGAGTGAATGAGAACACTCCGCCGCACCTGCTCGTGCACGGCGGGAACGACGATCTCGTAGCTATGCACCACACGAAGGCCCTAGAAGCGAAGTTAAAAGGATTGGGACGGCCCGTAGAACTGCTTGAGTTTAACTGGGCCACACACGGATTTGATTATTTTGTCCGAGGCCCGGCCAGCATCGTCACACGACAAGTGCTGCTCCGGTTCCTGCGGCAAAACATTGAGAATTAAGCTTCAGCCGAAGGGCTAGGCTTCTTACCTACAGGCTTTTTCGCCCATTTTTTTTTCGCGCCAAACGGAGGGCGCTTAGCTCCTGCGAAACGCGGAGCGCCTTCAGCTGCTGGAGGAGCTCCACCAGCCGCACCTTCTGGAGCAGCGCCTTCACCACGGAAATCTACTTCGCGACGAGGACGGAAGCTATTGCTGTCACGACCACGGGGGCCGCCAAAGCCTTCGTTACGTCGTCCGCCACCGCCGCCTGGACCGCCACGACGAGGTCCGCCGCCGCCAAAGCCGCCGCCACCAAATCCTTCGCTGCGGCCTTCACTACGGTATTCACCGCGTCCGCCACTTCGGCCACCGCCGCCACGGAAGCCACCGCCTTCGGCGTTATCACTACGGAAACCGCCCGAGCGAGGACGACCAAACGAACCGCCACGATCTCCACCGCGATCACCGCCACCACTACGCTGGTATGGACGACGACGAGGCTCTTCTTCTCGATCTGCAAAACCGATTTCTTCGGCTTTTTCTGATTCCGATTCCGCAAACAGTTCCGGATACTGCAAACCCAAAAAGCGCGAGACGATTTCTTCTTTGCTCGTTGCTTCGATCGTAGCTTTCCAATCGTCGCCCAGAATCTCCATCGCCTTTTCCTGATGAGGAGCTGCGAGGAACTTTGGCAAGAGCTGCGCCAGTTTCTTAGCGCTGATTTCTTTACGAGTTGGAAAAATTGCCGGCTGCATTACCGTGCGGGTCATGCGCTGCAAGCGATCCACCATGTGCATTTGTGATGGCGTGACTAAATTCATCGCCGTTCCGCTATTGCCACTTCGGCCCGTGCGGCCGATGCGGTGGATGTAAGAATCGAAATCATGCGGGAGCGAGTAGTTGATGACGTGAGTAAGATCTTTCACATCCAAACCACGAGCCGCAACATCCGAACAGACGACGATATTCACCGTGCGGTCTTTAATGTTCTTTAAAACGCGTTCGCGTTCCATTTGCGATTTATCGCCGTGCAAACAATCCACACTGTAACCATGGGATTTCAAATATTCCGTCAGACCAATAACCACGACTTTGGTTTGGCAAAAAATCAAACCGTAGAAGCCTTCAGCATTGTCGATAAGCTTCATCACGCCCTTAGGCTTATTCTTTTCGCGAACCGTATAATAAAACTGCTGCACGGTGCCTGGGAGCATTTCCGTGCGATTAACCCGCACGCTCTGTGGAGTGCGCAAGTACGTATCTGCCACTGCTCTCAATGCAGGACTCATCGTCGCTGCGAAGAACCAACGGTGCGAAGCATCCATCGGTACTTGCTTCAGGACGGTTTCTAATTCTTCTTTGAAACCCATCGAAATCATTTCATCGGCTTCATCGAGCACGATGGTGCGAACGGATTCCAATGAAACCGTACCGCGGGTCATATGGTCCACTAAGCGACCTGGAGTCGCGACGATTACATGCGCCCCACGACGAAGGCCCATGATCTGTTCTTTGTACCCAGCGCCACCATAAATGCACTGAACGTTAATGCCTTTGTATTTTCCCAGGAGCGCGATTTGCTCCGCAACTTGCACCGCTAATTCGCGGGTTGGGCACATGACTAAAGCTTGTGGCTCGCGGTCGGAAGGCTCAATGGTTTCTAAAAGTGGAATACCAAAAGCACCGGTCTTGCCGGTTCCAGTAGCTGCCATGCCTAAGAAATCAGTTCCCTTACCTAAAAGCAGGGGCAGAGTTGCCGCTTGAATGGGGGTGGGGGCTGTGAAGCCCATTTCAGCCAAGGCCTTTGCCAATGGGGGACTCAGCTTTAATTCGTCAAAACTATTCACGTTCGTAGATCCTTCGCAAAATTCAGATGAAATTAGAGTGCCATCCATAGCACACCTAGTCGAGATTTGGGGGGCAAACCTTCATCCCGCCAAAGACTGTTAAGTACGCTAAAGAACCAGTAGAATAAGAACTAAGCGCTTCCCCCTTTCTTCCATGGAAATTAAAAACATGTTCAAACATTACCGACTCTTAGGCATTTTGTTCCTGTTGGCTTCTCACCCACTATTTGCTCGCACCCTTCATTTAGAACTCCAGGGGTTTGCCGGTTACGGCAGCGGCGCGCTGGGAACCGAGACTTCGAGTCCGGCATTGGGCCAGTTTGGTGCCGCAGCCACAGTTGGTTGGATGCCTTTTAATGAGACGATCGGAATTGGGGCTACTTCGAGTTACCGGTTTGTAAATCAGTATTCCGATGTCGACCTGACCCAAGGCAATCGCCGGGGCAAACTCTTTGTGCCGATTGCCCCCACTCTTTTGATCAGCCTGGGTAGCTGGCTAGTTGCCGCCGACTACTACTTCATGGGCGACTACGAGCAATCGGTTGTGGGCCTATCGGGCTCACTGACTTCTTACCTAAAGATGAAGGGCTTCCGCGCCCGTGTCGCTTACGCCGTTACAATGAACTGGATGGCTGGACTCTATTTTGAGCGTTTGTCGTCCGACCAACAGCAAGTGGGCACGGTTACAACTACGCTCACGAACCCCTTCGTCCTCACTCAATACGGCGGCACTCTGAGCTACTTGTTCTAGGTCTGCTTTTGACGACGAGACTCACGCGGGGAAAACTGTCGAAGGGCCGGTTGAGGCTTTTTGGGGTGATCGCTGTGGCGGATACGACGTATCACACAGATATTCCGAAGCAGGTTTTGAGTTGTGGCTACTTCAAGCACTGGCCTTCAGCCGCTATGGAGCATGTTGAGCGGCTAGGCTGAGAGGCCTTTGGTGGAGCAGGCTGGAATGCAGCGCCATCCGAGTGTTCAGCGCAAAAGCCCTTGGTCTGAGGCTCGTACTTCACGCATTTTTCGCTGCTCTTGCAGCCGAAATCATTCACACAAGTGTTCTTAACGGCAGCCGCCTTCTTAGCGGATTTGGATGCAATCGCAGCGCCGCCTAACAAAACGGCTACCAAAAGAAGCGCAGAAATAGGGCCAATAAGAGTACGCATACCAGCTTATCGGCAGAATGACCCAGAGCATTAAGCAGGGGCTTTTAGAACCGTTTTTAGCGGCGTCTGTCGCCCATTAAACGCAGTAGGTTGAGGAAAAGATTGATGAAATCGAGGTACAAAGTGAGCGCTCCGAAAATCGCCGCTTTGTGCTGGATGGCCATCGCGTCGTGGCCTGTGCCAGTAGGCAGAACCATCTCTTTGAGCTTCTGAGTGTCGTAAGCAGTCAGGCCCGCGAAAATTAAAAGACCCGCCACCGAGTAAACAATCTGGCTCGTGTCTCCCATCATCGACGGAAAGAACAACGACAGGATTCCCCACCCGATTAAGCCAAATAGCGCCATCCCGCAGAATGCACCGACTGGACCCAAATCACGTTTGGTAGTGAAGCCTAACAAACTCAAACCTGCGAATCCGCAAGCCGTCGTCAAAAACACATTGGCGATGCTATCGCGCGTGTAGATCAAAAACAGAGTGGAGAAAGTCACGCCCGTGAGTGCTGCGTAGAGGAGGTAAATCCCCGTCGCCACCATTGGGGTGATGCGGTTCATCGCCGCCGACATTCCGATTACTAATCCAACCTGCGCGATGATGATTCCGTAAAACAGCACCTTGTTGGTGACGAGTTCAATCACGATGTCTGGGTTGGTGCTGAGATAACTCGCGACCAATGCGGTGATTAAAAGCCCACCTGTCATCCAGGTATAAACCTGACGCATGAACGACGCGCGCACTTCGCTGCGAGAAACGGTAGAAGAAGCATACGGATTAGTAATTTGCATGGGCACCAAGCTACGACGTTTTGGATTTACGTGCAATCGCGCTGTCTAAGGTATTGAAAGCAATGAGCCATAATCCCTCGAGCCTGGCACTGAGCCTTCACTTGCAGGGCGTGGTGCGCTTTGTCGTCGGCGAATATGATTTGCTTGGGCAGCTTCTTTGAAACATCGAGCAAGGTTCCCAAGAGCAGGCCTTTTTCGACAAGCGGTCCACCGTAAAGGATTCCAGCCACGTGTCGCGCGTGGATCGTGAGTGAGAAATCATCGTGGCGCCATTCGGTGTGTCGCAGATTAATTCCTAAAGATGCGAGTTGGCGCGAAGTGAGTGCACAGGTCTCGGGCCGGCGCGCGGTGAGGCCCATTGTAAAGACTTTGCGCAGCTTGGCTGTTTCTAAAATTTCTAAAACGGTCGGCTCGGTGATGGAGACTGGCAAATCTGGTTGAGCGGCTTCCCAGGCGGCATTGGCTTCGAGCACGGCATCATCGGGCGCCATGCCGCCTTGAATACTTTTGCGAATGCGATCGTCGTACCAGCGTTCTCCACCAAATCCATCTCCACCCGTTAGCAGCGTTTCGTCGATATCTAAGAGCAACAGCGTCTCGCTATCCGCTTTTTGGATAAGTTTCAGAACGGGTTGGAGCGTCTGGATCACTTGCATGTGTGCAGTATACCTATCGCCGGTAAGCGCGAAATAAAAGTCCCACTAACGAAACCAAGAGAAACACCAGCCAGCTCGCCAAGTTTACCTGAGCGAGGAAGAAACAGGTAACGAGAGTTCCTAGCACCGCAGCAACTCGCCCTTTGGTGCGGCCGCGACTCGCCAAGATATACAAGGCCACCGTACTCGCAAGAAACTGCAGCAAAAATGCCAGCGACGTGAGCTCTATCAGACTTCCGATATCGCCGATTAACGCAAATCCAGCAGCGGCAATCGTCGTAACGACGATAGAAACATGCGGAGTTTGAAAACGCGGGTGAATGGCTAAAAGTGTTTTAGGCAGTGGGTGATCTTCCGCCAAAACCATGAGCAGTCTGGGGGCTCCAAGAATCGTCCCCGCTAAGAACCCAATCACAGAAATTAAACCCGTGGCATTCACCACGATAGCGCCTGCCTCGCCCCACAGAAAGCGTGCTTGATCCGTCAGTGCATTGTCCGACGTAGAACCGCCAGCCAAAATTCCCAGCTGAATCACGCAGTACAACAAAATCGGAACCCATAGCGAAATCAGAATCGCCTTAGGCACATATTGCTTTGGCTTTTTTGTTTCACCCGCAATGTAGGGCACCACTTCAAATCCGCAGCAGGTAAAAATCGTCATCAGGATCGGCATGCCAAACATAGAGGTACCGAGCGAATCCGGAATCGCAAAGGTCCCCGGCCGCACGTAAAAAAGGCCCCAGATTCCTATCAGAACCAACGGCACTGTTTTTAAGATCGTCAGCACTTCTGTAGTCCGACCGCCCGCTCGTACTCCCAGATAATTAACGAAGCCAAAGAGGCAAATCGCAAAGACTCCCCAGTGAACGGAATATTCCGCCATGCGCGGATCGAGGTAAGCCAGATAAATAGCAACAGCACTTCCCACCGTACTCGTGCTCAAAACAGCGGTAATCCAGGTTACCCAACCCACCAGAAAGCCGGTAATCGGGCCAAATGCCATGTGCGCATAGGCATAGGCGCCGCCGCTGCGATCAGTGAGCCGTCCTAAATGAGCAAAACAGAGTGCAATCGGATGGAGAAGAATTCCCGCAAGGAGAAAGACGAAGACCGAAGCAATCCCCAATCGCGCAAGTGGACCTGGGACTATGAAAATCCCGGCTCCGATAACTGAATTAATTCCTAGAGCAACTAAATGGCCAAAGCCCAAAACGCGTATCACGAAACTCCCACATTTTACGGTAAAGGCGTCGACTGCAAGGCCATAGCCTCGTCGAGCAGCTTATCCGTAACAGGAACTGCGAAATACAGCCAGCCCCCATTGGAAGAAACAAAGTGCGGTTCTACCTTGGCAATGACGCCGGTAAAACCACCATCAGGAATAACAATTCCCTTAGCGTCTAACTTCTCCGCAAGCAGTGCTTGAAACTTTCGGTCGATGGCTTCAAATACTTCTGCCGACGGAGCACTTGGCCACTCCAATTGCACAGGGATGGTGCGGGCCAAAAGGTAGGCTCCATGCTCGTCTTTTTGAAGTGCATAACGAGTCGTGGCCGTGACAGGACCCGAATAAGTCTGGGCTCCGTACTCCAACTGATCCAAGTGGACAGTGACGGACATTTCGTCGGCCTTGTTTTCAAGACTCCAAATCACTGGTTGCAGAGGACGCGGCTGAAACCGCCAATGAGGCGTACGCGAATGCACCATTAAATCGAGCGGGAGTTCCGCTTGAAGAATCTTTGCCATCTCCATAAAATATTCGTCGCTAATCCATTTGCCGCCCCAGGCGGTTTCAAAAGTATTGTTAATAAAAGACTCGTGCACGCAACCCATTACGTCTGCACTCTGGCCAAGTTTCGAAACATCAAAATCAACCTGACAACGAGTCGGCGCGCCAAACTGGGGGCCACGGATTTGGCTCGCTTCTAAAAAGATTTCATTCTGCGTCGAGGACGATCCAGAAAACACCGGCACACTGCCCTCGCGTTCAAAGGGTGCCGTGATTTCAGAAAAACCTTCGGCGGCTTTTTGCAATTTCGCTAGCTTGGCTTGCGACTCGGTCATCGCGTGCGCAATCTCCGCTTCGAAAGTGGAACTGATTTGCGTCGTCGCACTACGATTGGCCTGAGCTTGTGTCGCTTGATTCACCCTCGGAGAGCTAACTTTGCGCCACGCCAGCCGCTCGACAATTCGACTGCGAGCGGTAATCGATTGCGGCACCGATTGCACATGGCTCCACGGCACCACTTCGCCAAATTGCATGCCTTTTGGAGTAAGAAAGATAGAACGGTCTGCACCCACCGAACCAGAGGTCACAGAAGTCGATTGCACCTGCCCTTGTCCCGAGGTGGAAACGGAACGCGTGTAACCAGAATACGACAGCTTGATTTCAGCGCTGCTCGCGTTTGGAACGAGAGACAAGCTCACCGAACCTTGAGTTGTTGCCGAGCCACGGATTTGCACTTCCTTGCCTCTTCCCAAAAATCCAAGCGGTAGCGTGGCCGTCTGATTCACCGAAGTTTGCTTTACTTGCTCGCCTTTGTTTTGCCGCGCAAACAATCGCTCGATGAAATTTTTGCTCACCTTTAACGAGACGTTGGAGTTCGAAAGCGTTTTCTCCACGCGCGCGACTTCAGAAAGACAAACACTGCGAGCTTTGAGCCAACCCAATTCTTGTCCAAGTTCGCGAGCTGCTTTTCCAGTGCGTGTGCGTTCTAGTTCCACACAAAGTTTATGAGCGCGACTGACATGCTCTTGATAAGCCGCTGGAAAATTAGAAATCGAAAAGGATTCTGCCGCATCAATGTAAGGAGTGATGGCAGCGCGTAAGGGGGCAAAGAACGGTTTCTCAAGTCCTGGAGCGTTGGAGAAAAGCCAGCGGCGCGCTATTTTTAACTCCTGCAGTTTGTAACGCTGATTGGGCAAACTGTTTTGCTCCATTAACTCCCAATGAATCGCTTCCCTCCACGTCGCTTGTTCGGAGCCTGGCAGAGCGCGCAGGCCGCGATCCACTTGTTCAAGCGCTGTGCGAAAGTTTTTTTGCAATTGATAAAACTGGGCGGTGTCGAGCCTCGGGCTGCGACTCCCCGCTGCGCGAAGGGGCTCGCATACTGAAGCCCCCGTAGTTATCGCGAATGTTACAGACGGAAATAAAATCCCCAACACGAACGTGATAATCATTACTTGCATAAGCCCTGCCCCTTTATTACCTCTTATTCATTGGGACTTATCATGGTGTGAGGGGATGGGAAATATGTCTTGGGGCCTTCAACGAACGTTTTTACTCCTTTTTTTAATTAGCTTTTTAGTTTGCCCGGCAGCGCAGGCCACCACGCTGGGGCACAAGCTTACTGGCATTCGCGGCAAGCAAGTCACGCCCGAGGATCTGGTCTACCGGCCTAAGGACAAAACGGCGCGCTCGACTAAAGCACTGGTCGTGGTCACGTTTTCCGCCGTTTGCCCGCTGGCGAAGCGTCTGATTCCAAAACTCAATCGGCTTAAGGCCCAGTTTCATTCTAAGGGCATCGATATGATTGCCCTCTTTCCCAACGGCACAGACGACATCGCCGACATGGCGCTCTACGCGTTGGAAAACAAATTGGCGTTGCCTGTATATAAGGACGATCCCGAGTCTCCCTGGGCGAAGAAATTGGGGCTAACGTTAACGCCTGAAGTAATCGTATTGGATACACGCCAGATTGTCTTTTCTTCCGTCTATCAAGGCCCGGTTGACGGGCAGTGGTTTGGTGGCGGCAGTAGCAAGAGTCAAAATAAGGAATATCTCCAAGATGCCTTAGACGAAGTTGCCAAAGGCAATTTCCTAGCACATGCGGAACGCGCGGCCTCAGGTTGCAAGATCGTTGCAGATGATTCCAAATGGGATGTCGTCAATGCCGATCGGCACACGGTTACTTACTACAAAGATATTCTGCCGATTTTGCAAAACCGTTGCCTGCAGTGCCATCGCACTGGAGAAGCGGGTGCTAACTTGTTTTCGCCTTTCGAAGATTACGACACAGTTGTTTCGCTCTATCCCATTATGAAAGACAGAGTGATCCAACGCGTGATGCCGCCGTGGCATGGTTTTGTCGGCGATAAAACAAAGAATTCTTTGGTGGGAGATCTGTATCTCTCCGACGAAGAGATTAAGAAATTTGTGGCCTGGGGTATCGACGATACGTTTTCGCAAGGAGATCCAAAGGACGCGCCCATGCCGCGCAACTGGCCCGCAAGCGGCGAATGGCAAATCGGCAAGCCAGATATTGTTTTCAAAATGCCCGAGCCTTATATCGTGCCGAAAGAGAAACTAGACGAGTACGAATACTACCGAATCAAAGCCAATTTCCCCGAAGATCGTTACATCCAAGCGGTCGAAGTACGCCCCGGAAACAAATCCGTTGTGCATCACATCGGCGCAATCGTTGGACCTGCGGGCGACACCGACATCAACGGCAATTTAGCGACGCTGCAGTTTTATGGAATTACCGGCGATAAGGTTCGTAAAATTGGCGACTACGTTCCCGGTGATGATTTCAACGCGCACACCTATCCAAAAGGCTACGCACTGCAATTGCCCAAGGGCAGCGACATCGTTCTCGAGATGCATTACACGCCGACAGGTGCAGACGAAAAACCAGACATCTCGGAAATGGGAATTATCTGGGCAGACAAAAAGCCCGAACACCTACTAGAAACGCACGTCTTTAATCGCAAGGACTTGCGCATTCCCGCGCAAGACAGTCACTACGAACGCAGCAATTGGTACCAATTCTCTACCGATGTTTTGGTCTACGCACTTGCTCCGCACATGCATTACCGCGGCAAGGACTACATCCTCTACAAAGTGACGAATCCGAATACCAAAGAGGAAAAGCGCGAAGTGGTGCTGAAAGTTCCAAACTACGATTTCGCATGGCAGCGCACCTATGAATTCACTAAGCCGATTGAGTTAAAAGCGGGCGATGCGCTTTACGGTGTGGGCCATTTCGATAACTCGCATTTCAACCCCAATAATCCCAATCCGGATGCGGTGGTGAAGTACGGACTGAAGTCCGATCAGGAGATGTTCAACCTCCGTGTGAAATTCGAACGGGTGAACTTAAGCGCGTCTGCTTCGAAACATGAAGAGCAGATTGCCGGTAATGCAGAGGTGTTGTACCGGTAGCAGATGATTAAGTTTGCATTGGCCCTGGCTCTGTTTTCGTCAGTCACGTTTGCGGACACTTTGCCCATCGACTATGAGACTTGGTCGGGTTCGGCAAAACGCGATTTCCTTTGGGAAGAGCGGATAGTCCCCGGTCAGTACCGATTCTTTAATCCGACCCACATCGGCACGGCCTGCAAAGTGGCGTTGAACATGCCCATTGCGATGCTGTCGCTTTTTCAAAGCTTCGGTAATCCTTCGGACGAAGTTCCCAAGATTTTAATATTTGATCGCCGCAAGGTGCTTCATCCGATCGGTGTCGTGGCCAAAGTTCGCTTTCGCGGCAATGGACTTCTGACGGGCGTATTGGGCGATGAAGACGTTACGGGGCTAGCGCGCCTTTCGATTGGCGCACCCTTGATGCCGGGCATTGCCTTCACGCCGGGCATGGCGCTGAAACTATTTATTAACGGCAGACCGTCTCTCAACACCCACGCCATCAATTCTTTAGATGGCCAGGGACGCGATATGAATTTCTTTCGGAACGCGTTGAGCACTGAGATACCAGCTCCCCGATCGACGCTGTTGAAGGCTGCGGCAGTTTGGTTCTCATTCTATTCAAAAAACCCACTGCGCTTGGGTGTGGACGAATTCACGGCCATCGAGAGAAACGGCGACAAGGTAGCAATCCCCTCCCCACTTCACTCGCTGGTATTTGAAGCACCGGATTCGACTAAAACGCTCTACAACCAGATGACCGCATCGTACGGACGCGACACCGATTTCAGAACTTTGCTCAGTCTTTTTAAAGGCCCTACGGTTCTATACAAAGTATTTGCCCGTACCGCCAATGGAGTTCGAACGGAAATTGGAGAGCTGCTGCTCGAAGATTCACCTGTGACGTCGTCTTACGCAGATAACAAACTTTTCTTCAATCACACCCATAGCGAGTAGAATAAGCAGAGATGAATCGCCTCCTAGCATTGCTTGCATTTATTTCTCTGCAAGCGGCTGCGACACACCCGGATCCAAATTGCCACTTAGAAGAACTCGCGCGGACAGAAGCCGTTCTCAATCCTGGTACACCTTTTAGCGGCGCTATCGACGTCAAAGCACGCCACTGGGTACATCGCGCGGAACGCCACGTGGCACGGATGCCTGGCACAGTGGAAGAGAAACGGGATTTCCTCCGGTTGCTCACGCAAGCGATTTCCAAAAAAGTAAACCAAGTAAACTCTCGCACGGGTAGTAAATTGAATTGGCAGGTGGCCGAACACCAGGCCGGGCAATCCACCGTTTTTATCGGCGGTCTAGGACATTTTATCGAGCTACGTCCCGACGGCTCACTTCATAAAGGCGAAGTCGATATGACCCAAGCAACTCCCGAACAGTTTCTCTCTCCCGATTGGAAACCCGATGGAAGTGCCGAAGGTCTTGATAAAAAATACGTCTCCAGCCGCCGCCGCGTGCGATAGGAACTCCCCTCAACATATGGAATGCCCCTTGCAGCTAAGTTGCAGCAATCGGAGCGACTAAATCGGGGATTTCATATTTTGCAGTTCGAGAGCAAAAACAAGGTGATAGCCGTTAGGGCTATTGTGCGTATTCTCACCGTTATCACGGCATTACGGCGAAGTTCTGCGCGCTTGATCATTGTCTTGGCTACACTCGCAGCTCTCCCCGTATTCTCAGGGTCTAACGTGCCCGGTGAGGACTGCGATTTTGGCAAAGTTTCCACGGCGGTTACAGTCGATGAAGTTTATGGACATACTCGCCGTGCCCTCTCCAAATTAAACATCGCGCCATCGGATTGGGACGACATCATGCAGGAAGTGATGATCCTCTATCTCACCAAGGGCCAACAATTCGAAGGTCGCAACGACGCTAAGCTCTCGACATGGATTTTTGTCGTGACAAGAAACGCATCTGCCAGCAGCTACCGCAAGCGCCGCGACAAGACGACCTTAGACGCATCGGAAGATGGTGAAGATTCTGCGGCAAAGCGGGTAGAGAGCAAAACACCCCAACCTGATCGAGCCGTCGAATTAGACGAATACGGTCGCACGGTAGTTCCTCTGATTCGCCAAGCTATCCGTGAACTCCCTATCGAGCGCCGTGAAGTGATTTTAGCCCTCGCCACTGGCATTCGGCAGGAAGAGGTTGCGAAACAATTAGAAATTGATTTTGGCACCGTGAAGTCTCGCTTGTACCGAACTGCCGGCCAATTAAGAGAAAAACTCAATCAGCTGGGAATGAAGGATGTTAATCCAGATTTGAAAGCTTCGGATATCGCCGAACTCGAAATTTGGAAGCTAAAAGAGTTTCCAATTAATAGAACGCCAAAAACCGCGGACGATGTGTTGGGTCAAATGCCGCCCGTCACCCGCGATATCTTAGCCTTGCATCTGCTGTACGATTTGCCGCCGGCGAGCATTGGCAAAATCATGAGACAGAAAGCCAAACAGATCACTAGATACCTTGAAGGCATGAAGCTGCGTTTAGCGGAGCAAGCGGGCGCACACAGTATTAAATTGCCTGACGAGTGGAATATCCCTTCCGTTCACTACTCCAAATTGGAAGATACGGTGGATGCCATACGGGCAGAGCACGAACGCGCGCTGGTTTCGCGCGTACTACTAAAAAGCGAGAATTCAAAGAATGCTGCAGCGGCTCTCGGCATCGAAGAGCAGAAGGCGCGCGAGATTTTGTCGCGCAATATGACTGCAATCCGTCGCCGCGCTCGTCTCTTTAAAATTGAAGATCCGAGATTAAGTCCTAAAAAGCAAACGCAGGCCCGAACTTTGGAAGAGGCAATTGCCTCGCTTCCGCAGATTTACCGACCCATCATGCGTGCAAAACTTGTTGATGGCCTCCACAACGACGTCGACGCAATCGCGGCACAAACCGGACTTTCCAATTCGGACGTAAACGCCAAGACCGCGAAGGCCAAAAAAATACTGGCCAAAATCCTTGAAGAAAATAGCATTGTCGATCCCCGGTCGGGACATATCTACTCGCCAGCGTCCAAGACTATGGCAGAAGCAATCTGGAAGGTTGCCCCCAACCATCAGCCCATACTAAAGCTTCTTCATATACAGTTACTTCAAGCGGATCAGATCCGTGAGCTGCCGGAATATCAGAACAGCAAAACTTTTGCGCGAGATCTCCGAAGAGCCCAGGAAGCCTTGACGAAGGTTCTTGAAGAACAGGGGCTTGAAAATTTAGAGCAACAAACCAAACTGGCCCGCATTCTAAAACGGCGAGAAGCGCGTCGTAAGCACATCGAGCGCATCAGCGAGAAAATGGAACCGCTCACCCGCGATATTCTGCGCCGATCCGAAATCGAAAATCACCCTATTGAACAAATCGCCAGTGAGTTGGGTAAAACCACGAATGAAGTAGCGTTAATACTCTCGGATGCAAGACTCGCAAGTTTCTCACAGCTGACCGATCCAAAACATATCAAGCGCAAGATTGCACTTTTACCCCCGTCCTTCCGAAAGGCAGCGGAACTTCACTTTATTGATGGCAAAACGCGGCACGATACTGCGACTGCTCTCAGCGCCGATGAACCACTAAGCATGGCACAAAAGCGCATGCAAATGGCTGCGCGCTCAATAGGATTTGCCAACCGCTTCTTACCTTCGGCGATTAAGGCGATCGAAGATCCAACCTCCCGACAAATCGCGCAACTACGGTGGCTGGATGGCTATACCCGTGAGGAAATCGCAGGGCTCGTAGGTAAACTCTCGCAGCAAGTGGAAGACAGTCTTACTGATTCCGCGCGAAAAATTGAATTCCGATTCGCGTTAACCCAAATTGAGGAAGGCCGCAGACCTACCAAAAACTTTCCACTCGTGCTTCGAACGTCTGGTGCGTCCGACGAACGCGTCTCGTTGCCAGCTTACGAGTTACAAATACTTACTCGGCTTTACCAAAACGTTACTAAATTGAATCCCGATAGCGCCGAATACACACAGGCCTTTGAAAACGCTCGTCTAGAACGAGACGCAGAAGGAGATAAGTTAAAAGATCAGATAACGGTGTTCGTTCCCGAAAAGTACCAGGCCGCAGCAAGGCTTGCGCTTCTGGAAGGGTTCTCACGTCAACAAATTGCGAGTCGACTGGGGATTTCCCAGACGATGGCAAAGCATTGGAAGCAAAAAGCGTTGGGTGCCATTGACGAGAGCTCTGAAGCGCCCGCGCTGGTTAAGGAACGTCGAGAACAAGAACGGGCAAATTTAGTAGCCAAGATCGAAACTTCCATTCCGGCCGAGTTCCAGGAAGCAGCTCGGTTAATGCTGTTAGAAAAACTCTCCGTCTCGGAGATTTCTAGACGGTTGGGAATAGGTCGACAGGCGGTTCACAACCTTCATGAAGAAATCCAAGGATTCATGCAAGACGAAGGAAGCGGGCAAACTTGGGTGCAGGCAAAACAAAACCGCGAGCTGGAAAGACTTAGCTACCCTGCTAAGATCGAAAAATTCGTTCCTGAAAAGTACAAAGAAGCCGCCCGCCTACTTTTTGTAGAAGGCAGCTCATTGTCGGAAACCGCAGAAAAAGTGGGCATCAACCGACGTAACGTTAAAATTTGGAAGAACAGAATCAAGGCCGCCATCAAAGACGGCGAAGCCAGAGAAGCGAAAGAGTCTACCGACCCAACTCAGCCCAGTTCTTAATACGATCGCGTCCTGGAATTACCCACATGCCTTCATAGGTCACGTGACTGTGCACCGGCTCGGACCAGTACGCAGAAACGACCGTGTCTACGCCCTGAATTTTCTTTTTTCCGGTGGCCATTAAATGCGCCGAGCGCATAGTGAGATCTTTGGAAATTCTTGTTTTCGAATAGCCCGAGCTAGCACTGGTGATTTCCATGCCATTCAGATCGGAAGCCGATGGAGCGACTTTTAATTTCTCAGCGCCATCTTGCACGGCGATCATGACAGACCCTTTTTCAGAATCTTTGTCGTCGGTAGTAACCACGCCATTTTGCAGATACTGGCGATAGACTTTTGCCTCGCCGACGATAGGCTCGCCCAATTTCATCTTCTCGCTGACGTTCCATTCAAATTTAATTTGCCCCTTCAAAAGCTGCGCAGGTGTAATCGGGCTTTCTAAAGTCCAACCCGTATTTCCAGTGCGAGCCAGCGGCGTTTCCAAAACCAATTTTCCGAAGCGAAATTCTTTGGCAAATATTTTTTCAAATTCACCCAAGGTCATTTCCTTGGCCTGACCGTCAGAAGACTTGTGGCAAACTACTTCGACGTACTCTGCTCCGCAGTTCAATTTAAGCTCTGTGCGGTAGCTGCTTTTGGCATCCGCTTTATCCACATGCTCAGACCCATCGATAGAATCGATGACACAACCAAAACGCTCTTCCAAACGCTCCGCAATCACCACATGTCCCACGCCACCGGCATTAATAAAGCAATGGGTTTCGGAGTCATCTAACTGACGTCCCAACGATCGGAGCGATCCGTCGAGGGTATAAATCCCGCCGCTAAAATGTAAGGGCCCCGATTCGCGAGGGCGCTGCAAAGTGGACCCGACGTCGAGACTCTGCAAAGGCCGCTCAGCCAAAGGCACCGAAGTCCCGTTTTCGAAAACGGGATAGGAAGAAGCAAAACTAGTGGAAACAACGAGAAGAGAGAGGAGAACCAAACGCATCGAAAACTCCTTATGCGAGAGGGAAACATCGAAGCATTAAGGATTAATCCATAAGGCTTAATCCTTAAACATTCAATCCGCAGAACGGATTGAATGGGGTGGGTGACGGGGCTCGAACCCGCGGCCACCAGAGTCACAGTCTAGTGCTCTAACCAACTGAGCTACAACCACCACAGAGTCGTCGAAATTGATGCTTGTGCTCGAAAAGGTCAAGCCATTCGTGCGCCAGGCCAAACGCCACCTCCCGCATGATAAACGCACCCTCTAGCTCCTCCAAAAAAGGCTGCGTTCTGATACACTTATAGACGAACGGCCGGCACCATTGCCGCACCGAGTCTACTCGCTCCACTTCACTCAACACTGAAAATCAGGGTCGCTATGTCGAACAAGCCTGCTTTGCGTTTTGACCATCGAGAAATCGCGGTGGTTTTTAGCCTCTTCGTCTTCGTGGCGTTGCTCATGTTCACCGTGGGAATCCTGGTGGGCAAGGGAATCGCTCAAGCGAAATTCGATGCGGCGGCCGGCGCGCACGGCGGAGCAACGGCCTTGCCGGTGCATGAGCCAAAGCTCGAGTCTATTGGCGCAGGCGATCAAGAAGAGGTCGAAGAGGCGCACGAAGTCCCGCCCTCGGCAAAGCACGAAGCCGTGCACGAGGACCATGAGCTC
>Ga0163144_10000193_pt1 | contig 141923 bp, 148 predicted proteins | sample OliLak19BULKMAT1_FD_123175 | JGI IMG/M metagenome (GOLD analysis project Ga0163144, IMG submission 123175) | Freshwater microbial mat bacterial communities from Lake Vanda, McMurdo Dry Valleys, Antarctica - Oligotrophic Lake LV.19.BULKMAT1 | ecosystem: Environmental > Aquatic > Freshwater >...
GAACACAAGCGCTGCCAGAAGCCCGCTGACGCGCTTATTTCGTTTTCTGAAGGGACAGTGGGTGACGACTTGCGTTGTTTGCTGAGGAATCTGCTTGCGCTGAAAATTCGGTGGGTGTCCCAGGTTTCAGGTCTAAAAATTCGGTGGGTGTCCCAGGTTTCAGGTTTGTGAAAATTCGGTGGGTGTCCCAGGTTTCAGGTTTGTGAAAATTCGGTGGGTGTCCCAGGTTTCAGGTGCAGGTTTCAGGTGTGCTCGGTGGGTGTCCCAGATTTCACTCGGTGGGTGTCCCAGATTTCACCCAGATTTGACCAGATTTCATGCCAGCTCACGCGCAATCTCGGGGCAATGCCGGCTGGCTTCTTCAGGCGCGGCCCCACCCTCGCACCCATCTCGGACGAATGCGAATGGCATATTCGGTTGGAATCTGCGCGCGTAGCTTCTGTGCGACTTCGCCCGTCGGGTCGCCGATATAGCGCGAGATCATGCGCTCGGTGACGCGCGCGCCATCCACCAGATCGAGCGTTGCGTCTCCCTGGCCTCGCAGCAGCTTGTAGCGGGCACCGGTCAGCGCGATGTCGAACGCGCAGCGCGGGTTGGCCGCGAGGTTCCGCCGCATCAGCGTGGCCGCCTGCGTGATGCACCAGAAGCACTGGTCCTCGTACAGAAACCACAGGGTCGAGATCAGCGGATAGCCGTTCGGCGACTGTGACGCGAGGCGCACGGGGCTGTGGTGTTCGCGCAGCAGGGTCTCGATGTCATCGGTTGGCAGCGAGCGCAGGCGCTTTTTGTTTGAACTGGCCATGACCCAGTTTAACCTCGCAGGGCGGGCAACATGCCCGGGCGTGCCGCCCCAGCCTGCGGCAGCGTCGGGCTTCTGCGTGCGGCCCGACACCTCGTAACGCGATCTGGAGGCCCGGAGATGCCGGGCGGCGGGCGAGCGGACGAAAACCGCGAGGGGCCGGCGGTCGCGGGCGTCAGCCCGCTCGACCGACACACCTTTCGAAATAGGGGAAATCAGGGGACACGCACCGTCCTTCTTTACTCCTTTGTGTTCTCTGTGTTCCCGGTGGCGAATTCACAGCCTCTGATCGGCACCGCGCCACGCCGTGCAGCACAAATGCTCCACCACTGCTTGGCGGCTGGTCGGGCCGGCTCCCCGGGCCTTATAGTTGGGGTTCCGTTCACCCCACTTTTGAGACCCGGGAGTCACCATGGCCAGTCCACAAGCCGCCGCGATCGACACACTTTTCGACAGCTTCATCGCCGCCCTCGGCGCCAATCCGCAGATGGGGATCGACGAACTCCGCAATCTCCTCGAACAGTGCGGCGATCTCGCGCGTGATCCCGGTGGCGTGGACTATCTTGACGTCGATGCCGACGGAACGCCGTGCCTGTGGGCCGTGCCGCACGGGTGCCGCGAAGATCGCGTGCTGCTCGCGCTGCATGGCGGCGGTTGCGTGACCGGATCGCGCTTTTCGCACCGCAAGCTGTTCGCGCACGTGGCGCAGGCCGTCGGCTGTCAGGCCCTGATTGTCGACTACCGCCGCGCGCCCGAGCATCAGTTTCCGTCGCAGGTCAACGAGGTGCTGAAGGTCTATGAGTGGCTGCTGAAGCGCGGCATCAAGCCGCACCACATCGCGACCATCGGCGACTCCGCCGGTGGCAATCTGTGCACCACCGTCGTGCTCGCCGCGAAGGCGAGCAAGCTGCCGCTGCCAGCGGCGGTGCTGCCGCTGTCACCGTGGTATGACATGGAAGCGACCGCGCCGAGCTTCGACACCAACGCCAAAGTCGACCGCCTGATCTCGCGCGAGATGTCGCTGAACATGTCCGGGCTCTATCTCGGCAGTGCGTCACCGCAGGACCCGCTCGCCAATCCACTGCATGCTGATCTGACGGGCTATCCGCCGACCTACCTGCAGGTCGGTGGCTTCGAGGCCATCATGGACGACGCGCTGCGCTTCGCTGCGCGCGCCAAAGCCGCCGGCGTCGACGTCCGCTGCGATGTCTATCCGGAGATGCAGCATGTGTGGCATTTCATGGCCGGCAAGGCGCCCGAAGCCGACGATGCGATTCAAAAGCTCGCGGCGTGGGTGAAGCCGAAGCTCGGCCTCTGAGCGCATGTGCTTCCACCACATGGCGATTGTCGTCAGCGCGATGGATGAAGGCATTCGCCTGTGGCGGGACGTGCTGGGCTTCAGGCTGCTGAAGGACGACACGGTACCCGACGGCCCGGCACCCGGGCCGAAGGTGTATCTGTACCCCGAACTGCTCGATGACATCTTCAAGGTCAAGGATGCCCGTTCTCGAATGGCGATCCTCGTGTCCGACGAAGGCGCGATCATCGAGCTGCAGCAGTGCGAGAACCCGCGCATCGAGCGCACGCCGCCCGGGCATCAGCGCTACGCGCACACCGGCATTCACGAACTGGGCCTGCTCGTCGACGACATCGATGGCTGGTTCGCCCGCGTGCGCGACGCCGGGTGTCAAACGTAAACCGAATACGTGTGGTCGGTTGGCGATTTCGGCCGTTCGTTCATTTTCTATGATGCGGACGGCAACATGGTTCAGTTGTGGAAACATACCGCCCGCACGATTCAACGCGGCTGACTGCCGCCGATATCCGGAGCATCGAGATGAGCAAAGACCCTGTCATGGACCTTGATCTCGCGAGCGTCGACCACGTGCTCACCACCACGCGCAGCGTCCGCCAGCGGCTCGATCTCGAGCGGCCCGTGCCGCCCGAGATGATCGAAGAGGCGATGGGAATCGCGCTGCAGGCACCGACCGGCGCGAACACCCAGACCTGGCGCTTCATCGTGATCACCGACCACGAGGCCAAGGCCCGCATCGCGGATTACTATCGCCGGGGGGCCGGTGCGTATGTCGAAGGCAAGACCGGCCTGTCAAAAACCGGCGTGACGATGATGCGCGAATACGCAGCCGATGATCTGCGTCAGCAGCAGCGCCAGGCCCTGATGAAATCAGGCGGCTATCTGATGCAGCACATGGAGCGCGTGCCGGTGATGATCATTCCGTGCATCGAAGGTCGCTTCGAACACGACGACGTCTTCACCCAGGCTTCGATGTGGGGCTCGATCCTGCCGGCAACGTGGTCACTGATGCTCGCCCTGCGCTCGCGGCGGCTGGCCTCCGCGTGGACCACGCTGCATCTGCAGTACGAGCGCGAGGTCTCCGAACTGCTGGGCATTCCGGCGAACTACACGCAGGCCGCGCTGCTGCCGGTGGCCTGGTTGACGGGCGGCGATCTGAAAACCGCGAAGCGGCTGCCGGTGGAGGAGGTGACGTATTGGGGGCATTGGGGTCAGTGGCGCGAATAAAACGAAGCTTGAGCGCGGCGCTGCTGCTGGCGTCAGCAACCGCCGTCGCGGCGACCGAAGAAGCACCGACGCTGTCGCGCGATCAACTCGCCGCTTGCCTCGCCGACGAACGCGCGCTGCGCCTGAATAACGATGCGCTTGATCTGCTCAAGCAGGCGCTCCAGTCGCAGCTCGATGAACTGCACGCACGCGAGACGCGCCTCGACGCCAGCAGGACAAGACTGGACGCCACCGACACCGCGGCCGTCGAAACCTACAACGCGCTGATCGACGAGCACGCGCGCCGCGCCGAAACCTACAATGCGACGCTGCCCGGAATCAACATCGAGATCGAAAGTCTCAACGCCGCGCGGCGTGACATCGACGCGCGCTGCGCGCATCACGCCTACGACGCGCGCGACATGGAAGCGCTGCGCGGCGCGCACGCGAAGTGACGGCCGCGCGGTGAGCCCGCGCCGACCGAACCGGAGTCATTGCTTGGTGAAAAACGAGCGGGAGCGCCGCCTGAACGGCGCGGGGCCGTGGAGAAGCGCAGTGTATTCCGCGATTAATGAGCACCGCTGGCGGGCCCGCAACGCCGCAGGCGGCGCTCTCGCTCGTTTTTCACCAGCCGCTTAGGGTTGAAGCGTGCTGATGACACTGGCTGCCGCCGTGCCAGCCGCGGCGAACAACGCTGACGCCGTCAGCTGCCGGCGCGCCGTTCAGGCCGAACGGCTGATCTCAAAGCCTTCGTAGCCCTTTTCGACCACCTCTTCGCAGACTCGCCGGTAGGTTCCGACGCCGCCCGCGTAAGGCGTGAACAAGCGCACTTTGCCCGGAATATTCGCGCCCGTGTACCACGAGCTGACGAGCGGGTAGAGCGTCGTATGTCCAATCTCGTGCACCGTCTGCACCCACTGTCGCTCCGCGTCTGCCTGCGCTTCGATCAGCGTGAGCCCCTGGCGGCGCATGGACGCGATGCAGTCGGCCATCCAGTCGACGTGCTGCTCGATCGACATCAGCATGTTGCTGAGCACGCTCGGGCTGCCGGGGCCGGTGATCATGAAGAAATTCGGAAAGCCCGTCGTCGACAGGCCGAGATAGGTGAGCGGGCCCTCGGCCCATTTGTCGCGCAGCGCAAGCCCGCCTTTGCCGCGAATATCGAGTTTCATCAGCGGCCCCGTGATCGCATCGAAGCCCGTCGCGAAGACGATCATATCGAGGGGATGGTCGCCGCCCGTCGTGCGCAGCCCGGTGGCGGTGAGCGTCTCGATCGGGTGCTCACGGAGATCCACCAGCGTCACGTTGTCGCGATTGAAGGTTTCGTAGTAACCGGTATCGACGCACAGCCGTTTGGTGCCCAGCGGGTGATCGGCCGGGATCAGCTTCGCGGCGACGGCGGGGTCCTTCACTTTCTCGCGAATCTTGCGGTCGACGAAGTCGGCCGCCAGGCGGTTCGATTCGATGTCCGTCAGCAAATCGGGATAGGACATCACGAAGTTGAAGCCGCCTTCAGCCCAGGCTGCCTCGAACGCACTCTCACGCTCCGCCGCCGGCACGAGCTTCGCCGCCTGGCCGTTGCTGTTGAACGGAATGCCGATCTGCGCATAGCGCGAACGTGCGCGCCATTCGTGGTACTTCGCCTTCAGGGCCTGCGTGGCTTGCGGGTCGAGCGGCCCGTTCCAGGCCGGCACGCTGTAGTTCGGCGTGCGCTGGAACACCGTCAGATGCTGCGCTTCCTTCGCGATCGCGATGGTTGACTGCACGCCGCAAGAGCCAGTGCCGATGATGCCGACGCGACATCTTGGGCGAGGATCAGCGGCGTGATCTCTTCGTACCGTGGCGCGCTGAGGCCGCTCATGTCGATCGCATCGATCGTCATCATGTCGACGCCACCGGCGCGATTGACGATCTCCTGCAAGGAGGCCGCGACGTCGTCGGTCTCGATTTCATACAGTGCGAGATAACGGTAGGCCGGCGTCGCTGTGTTGAACTGGACCTGGGTGGGCACGAGGCGGAAGCGGCGCGTGGACACGAAGCCCGGCACATTGATGACGTCGATCAGATGATGTTTGTCGTACCACTTGTTGAACGCGTCTTGCTTGCCTTCAACCGCGTTCTTGAACGCCAGGAACGTATATGTTTTTGGCACTGCAGCACTCCCCTCGACATGGCGGTTGAAGGCGTTCGACGGCGGATGCCTGGCGTCGACGATACCCCGCGAGCGGGCCGACAGGTAGAGTACCGGCATGAGGGACTCACGGCTTCCCCGTTTCGAGTGAAGTCCGGCCGCACCCATGGATTACCTGCCGATGTTGTTTCGTTCGTGCATCAGCGCGTTGGCGCTTGCGCTGACGCTGTATGCGTTTTATCCCTATCTGCGCGATATCGCGCAAGGCCGCGTGAAGCCGCATGTGTTCTCGTGGGTGATCTGGGGGACCACGACCTGCGCCGTCTTTCTCGCCCAACTCACGGCCGGCGGCGGGATCGGCGCGTGGGTGGTGGGCGTTTCGGGTGGTCTGTCGATATCGGTGGCCGTGCTCGCGTATCTGCAGCGCGGCGACGTCGCGATCACCCGCCTTGACTGGGGGTTCTTCATCGCCGCGCTGTCGGCGCTGCCGCTGTGGTATGTGACGGCCGATCCGTTGTGGGCAGTCGTGGTGCTGACGACGGTCGATCTGCTCGGCTTCGGCCCGACGGTGCGCAAGGCGCACGCTGCCCCGCATGCGGAATCCCTGCCGTTCTTCGCGGTGTTCCTCGTGCGGAATCTACTCGTGATCGTGGCGCTGGCACACTGGTCATGGACCACCGTGCTGTTTCCGGCGGCGATCGCGCTGGCCTGCGGCCTGGTGATGGGCATGATCGTCTGGCGTCGGCGGGTGCTCAGCGCCGCCTAGCGCTGCGCGCGACCTGGGGCGCGCGAACGCTTTTTCCCGCCCGCTGACGCCGACCAGTGCGGGGCTGCACGTCCCGGAGGAGGTCCGCATGACCGCCGGGCGCGCAGCGCTTACATCGTAAACACGCGCGCGCCACACTTGTGAACCGCACGCAATCTGCACCCCGTCACAGTGGCCGCTTATGCACGGTTAAAGTTGACGTTTATTTTCGCCGGCTTCCCTACACCGCCGCCCCAACAAGGGAGGGTGGTAGGCGATCGATCAAAATCCTGGTGCTCGCCGGTGTCTGCATGACGATGGGCGGTTGTGTCGGCACCATCATCGATGCGACGACCGATGCGGCCGTGGCGGTGGTCAAGATTCCATTTCGCATCGGCCACGCCGATGTGGACGCCGCGATGGGCCGTGACCAGGAGGACCACGAAGGTGACCACGGCCGCGAGCCGGCAGAGGCACCGGCCGACGAGGACGGTTGAAGCCGACTATAATGCGGCCTTCCAATCACGACGGAGGCCCTCATGACACAAGCAATCCGGGTTCACCAGACGGGAGGACCTGAGGTCCTGCGTTGGGAGAGCATCGACGTCGGCGCGCCGGGGCCGGGTGAAATCCGCGTGCGTCACACGCGTGTCGGCCTGAACTACATCGACGTCTACTTCCGCATCGGGCTCTACCCGACGCCGACGCCCTTCGTGCCGGGCTTCGAAGCGGCGGGCATCGTCGATGCCCTGGGGCCGGAAGTGGCGGATCTGAAGGTCGGCGATCGCGTCGCCTACGCCAATGGCCCGCTGGGTGCCTATGCCGAACAGCGCGTGTTGCCCGCCGATCGCGTCGTGCCGCTGCCCGCGTCGATCACTGACGATCAAGCGGCGGCCATGATGTTGCAGGGCATGACGGCGCAGTATCTGCTGCGCCGGACCTATCGCGTCCAGCGGGGCGACACGATCCTCGTGCACGCCGCCGCCGGCGGTGTCGGCCTCATTCTCTGCCAGTGGGCGAAACAGCTCGGCGCCACCGTCATCGGCACCGTCAGCACCGACGGGAAAGCCGCGCTCGCGCAAGCCCATGGCTGCACGCATCCAATCATCTACACGCGTGAAGATTTCCACGCGCGCCTGATGGAGATCACCGAAGGGCGCAAGGTGCCGGTGGTGTATGACTCCGTCGGCGTCGACACCTTTGCGAAGTCGCTCGACTGCCTCGCGCCACTCGGCATGATGGTGCTGTTCGGCCAGGCGTCCGGGCCCGTGCCGCCGCTCGACCTCGGCCAGCTTGCCGCGAAAGGTTCGCTGTTCGTGACCCGCCCAACACTTTTCACCTACACGGCCAAGCGCAGCGATCTCCTTGCAACCGCGCAGGAGCTGTTCGATGTGGTCGGCAGCGGGGCGGTGAAGATCGCCGTCAACCAGACTTACGCGCTCAGCGACGCCGCGCAGGCGCATCGCGATCTCGAAGGCCGCCGGACAACGGGGTCGACGGTCTTTACTGTTTGAAGAAGAAAATACGGCCACGGAGGCACGGCGGACACGGAGGCACGAAGGAGAATTCATTTGATGACGTGATCGCCAGGCCGGGCGCCTTCCGCGTTCCCGGACACTTGGCCCAATCCGGGCTGGGCCTTTCTGGCCAGCTTAGACATCATCAAAAAATATTCTCTTTCTTGCCTCCGCGGCCGTATTCAAAAAAAGGCGGCAACTACGTGCCGCCTTCCGTCCAGCAACCACGCCTGAGGCTGCCCGACGAAGCGCAGCCGATCGGTTCCATCATCGAGCAGGCCGGCGGGCGCGCGAGCGCTATCATCTTGAACCCACCGGGCGCGCGAACGAGAATCCACTGTTCGTCGAGCGCTCCCGGTTCCGCGCCTGAACCCACTTTCACAGGATCGCCGCCATGTCCGAAAAACATCCCATCATCGCGATCACGGGCTCATCCGGCGCGGGTACGACTTCCGTCACACGAACCTTCGAACAGATCTTCCGGCGCGAGTCGGTCGACGCCGTCATCGTCGAAGGCGACAGCTTCCACCGCTACGATCGCGAGGAGATGAAGGTCAAGGCGGCCGAAGCGGAGCGCGCCGGCAATGCGCACTTCAGCCACTTCGGGCCGGAAAATAATCTGTTCCCGGAACTCGAAGGCCTGTTTGAAACCTATGGCCGCGACGGCACAGGCCGTCGCCGACATTATCTCCACGACGCCAACGAGGCTGTGCCGTACAAACAGCCGCCCGGCACGTTCACGACCTGGGAAGACATTGCGCCGAACACCGATCTGCTGTTCTACGAAGGTCTGCACGGCGCCGTAATGACCGATGACGTCAATATCGCGCGCCATCCGGATCTCTTGATCGGCGTAGTGCCGGTGATCAATCTCGAGTGGATACAAAAGCTGCTGCGCGACAAATCGACGCGCGGCTATTCTACTGAAGCCGTCACCGACACCATCCTGCGCCGCATGCCGGACTACGTGCATTACATCGTGCCGCAGTTCACACATACGCATGTGAATTTCCAGCGCGTGCCCTGCGTCGATACGAGCAACCCGTTTATCGCGCGGGACATTCCGGCGCTGGCCGAAAGTTTCGTCGTGATCCGGTTCGCGAACCCGAAGGGCATTGATTTTCAGTATCTGCTGAACATGATCGATGATTCCTTCATGTCGCGAGCGAACACCATCGTCGTGCCGGGCGGCAAGATGGAGCTCGCGATGCAGTTGATCTTCACACCGTTCATCTGGCGGATGATGGAGCGCCGCAAACGGGCGCTCGGCGCGCATTGAAACTGACGAGCCCCTGCAGGGCGTCAGCGCGCGACGCAGCGCAGCGGAGATTCGCCGCACTCGAGGGCCGGCAGTGTCGACAGCGCGAGGGCTGGCCTGCCAGCCCGCGTGCCGGTCGACACCACGTCGCGCAAGCGGCGCAGGGTTTCACCGTGCGCGAGCGCCGCGCTTTCGAGCGCCGGCGGAATGATCGTCGACAGCGAAGCGCCGCGATCCGCCTGATGTGCGCGGTAGTAGCCGAGGGCGATGGCCGCCGACACCTCGTGCGGCGCGTACTGCGACAGCAGCGCGAGATGCAGCCGCATCAGCCGTGCGTCCGTCAGCACGGCCTGCAGCGGCGATCCGCTCCACACTGGTGCCTGCAGGTTCGCGGCGGCGGCGTTTGCCGCGAGCAGGACCGGCGGCAGGCGCAACTCTTCGGGCACCAGCAGCACGCCGCGCCGCCGCAGGGCTGCGCCGAGCGACTGCCGCGAGCCGATCTGCGAAATCGCCGGTGCCAGCAACATGCCGAGCAGGGCGGGTGCCATCCACGCGGCCAGTGACGGCGCAACGGCATAGGCCGCGACGCCAAGCACCACGCCGGCCACCGCATGATGCCGGTGACGCAACCAGGCTTCCTGCCACGAGGACCCCGCTTCATTCCGTTGCTGGGCTTGCCAGCCGCTGTCGCGCCCGCGCAGCACCTCGAGCACGAACCGGCACTGAAACAGCATCTGGATTGGTGCGGTGATGGCCGACAACACGGTTTCAACGAGCATATTGCAGCACAACCGCAGCTGGCCGCCGAACGCGCGGGCCTCCGCCGGTCGCGCGGCAACCGCCAGCCAGCCGAAGACCTTCGGTGCGAGCAACACCCCCATCGTCACCGCAAATAACTGGATCGCGAGTTCCGGATCGATCACATGCCAGACCGGGTAGGGCGTGCGATCCGGAAAGAAGTACTGCGGAAGTTCAAAGCGCGTCTGCAGCGCCGCCATCACGCCGACCATCAGAAACGCGAGCCACAGCGGCGAGGACAGATAGGACATGATGCCGGTGAGCAGATGGAGGCGACTCATCGGATGCAGGCCCCTGGCGCCGATCACGCCGAGATGCTGCAGGTTGCCCTGACACCAGCGGCGATCGCGTTGCGCGTGTTCTATCAGGGACGGCGGCGATTCCTCATAGCTGCCGTGCATGTTGCTCAGCATATAGACTCCCCAGCCCGCACGTCGCAGCAATGCCGCTTCGACAAAGTCGTGGCTCAGCACATGGCCGCCGAAGGGCGCGGCGCCGGGCAGCAGGGGCAGGCCGGCGTGCGCGGCGAATGCGCGCACGCGGAGCAGGGCGTTGTGACCCCAATAATTACCGTCGCCGCCGTGCCACGCGGCGAGGCCGCGTGCGAGCACCGGCCCGTAGAGGCGGCCGGCAAATTGCTGGGCGCGCGCAAACAGGGTGGTGCGGTTGATGACCAGCGGGACGGTTTGCAACAGGCCGACATGCGGGTTCGCCGCGAGTATGCGGACCATACTGACGATCGTGGCGCCTGCCATCAGGCTGTCCGCGTCCAGCACCAGCATCCCTTCATAGCGCCCGCCCCAGCGTTGACAGAACTCCGCGAGGTTGCCGGCCTTGCGCGCCGTGTTCTCGAACCGTCGCCGATAAAACAGACGCCCGGTCGCGCCCAGCCGTTGCCGCGTCTGATCCCACAGCTGTTCCTCTTTGATCCACGCATCGGGTCGCGTCGAATCGCTGAGGATGAAGAACTCGAACGCGTCGAGATGGCCGCTGGCCTGCAGCGAGTCGTGCATCGCCTCGACGGCGGCGAAGATGCGCACGGGGTCTTCGTGGTAGGTGGGGATCAGGATCGCGGTGCGCGGCAGCGCGAGATTTGCGGCCGGCGTGGCGAGGCCGCGGGGCACGCCGCGCTGTGCGCTCGTGCACAGGCCGACGAGGCCGGTCCAGAACGTCAATGCGATCCACACGAAGTTGAGCGTGAACATCGCAATCAACAGGGCTTCGATCATCGTGACGCCGCCCGGCGAGAACACACGCGCCATGGTCCAGGCGGCGGCGCCGGTCGACGCGAGCGTCGAGCCGATCACGAACACGCGCATCGGGCCGGTGCGTGACGAAGCGGGTGAATCGCGGACCAGGCGCGCGGCGGGACTTTGGGTCGTCAGTGATTGCTCAGGCATCGCCAGCGGGGCCGCCGGCGGCAGCGCCAGTGGCAGGGCATGCCACAGCGCTGCGCTCAGCGCGGCCGGCGATGCGTTGTCGAAGCGGGTGTCTGGCCAGTGCCGGACCGCGTCGACGCGCAGCAGCGCCGCGAGCGCCATCGCCGGTGTGACTTCGGCTTCCGGGTGATCCCGCGCCAGCAGTGCGATGACCCGTTGCGCCAGCCGCCGTGCTGCCTGCGCAACCGCTGCACGGGGCCTGATGTCATCCGGCATCTCGCGCAGCAGGCTCGCGGCGAGCGTGGCCGTCGCGGCGGGATCTGCATGACCGAGCGGCATCAACCAACGCGCCACGGCGCGCAGGCTGCGCTGCCGCGTGCGAGTCGTGCGCTCCGCTGCAAACGGCGCGCCGCTCATGCAGACCACTGGTAGCTCCAGGTCTCGGTGACGGTCTCGCCCGCCAGCGTCAGCACGCAACGGAGTTCAACGGGCGTTGCGTCATCGGGTGTCAGATCGAAGCTGACGCGCCAGTTGAGTGTGATGTCATCGAAATGACAGATCACGTGTCGCGGCGGCGCGCCGGAACTCGTCACCCGCGCCGCGACGTCCGCACCCGCCTCACGCGGCAGAGGCGCGCCGGCGAACTCGAGCACGAAGCGCCGCGTGCCCGCTTCACTGCCCTGTCCGATGCGGGTGGACACGGTGGCGGCGGGGCGTTCGGCGCCGATGTTCAGTGCCAGACACCAGTGCAGGCGATAACTGCCCTGCCATTCCGCGCCGGCCGCCAGCGGCGTTTCCGGGCGCCAGAACGCGACGATGTTGTCGTTGGTCTCCATTGTCGTCGGGATCTCGATCAGCATCACGCCGCCGGTGCCCCAGTCGCCTACCGGTTCCACCCACACGCTCGGTCGGGTTTCGTAGCGGGATTCGAGATCCTGATACTCCGCGAATTCGCGCTTGCGCTGGAGCAGGCCGAAGCCCTTTGGATTGCGGTCGACGAAGGTGCTGACGCGCAGCTGGCGCGGATTGACGAGCGGCCGCCAGATCCATTCACCGGCACCGTTCCAGATCATCAGCCCGTCGGAGTCGTGCACAGCCGGCCGGAAGTCGTCGATGTCGACGCGATCGTTTGCCGCGAAGAAAAACATGCTGGTCAACGGCGCAATCCCGATCTTCGTGATTTCGGAGCGCGCATACAGCGACATCGCGACATCGATGACGGTGTCCGCGCCGGGCCTGATTGTGAACGTATAGACCCCTGTCACGCTCTGACTGTTGAGCAGCGCGTGGATCACGAGGCTGTTCGCATCCTGCGGGCGTTCGAGATAGAACTCGGAAAAATACGGAAACTCCTCGCCTTGCTCGTCGGCGGTGCCGATCGCGAGTCCGCGTGCCGACAGGCCGTAATTCGTGTGGCGCGCCAGCGCCCGAAAATAGCTCGCGCCGAGGAACACCAACAGTTCGTCCATCACGCCCGGCGTGTTCAGATCGGTGTGCACGCGCAGCCCTGCAAATCCGGTGGCGGCGCCCAGTGTCGAGTGATCGAAGGTGTTCGCGCCGAAGCTGAAGAGGTCGGGCCTGTATTTCACTTCACGCGCCTTGTCCGCGATCACCTCGAAAATCCGCACGGGGGTCCGGTAGTAGAAGCCGCGATGAAAGAGCTGCGTCGAAAACGGCGGCGCGTTGCCCCACAGCGCTTCGTCGGGCCGGAAGCGGATGTCGCGATACTGGTCATAGTCCAGCGCGTCGAGCGCGGGCGGCAGATTGTCAGAGGGGGCGCGAAACGGGTGGCCGGCAAGCTGTTTGGCGCGGATCCGCAGCCAGTCGATCGAGAACTGCCGCGAGTCGGCCAGATCGGGCGCCGCGGTTGCGATGGCAGGGATGCCAAGCCGCGCGAGTAGCGCGGCGCCGGTGGCCGTACGCAGAAAGTGACGCCTGTGCATGGAGTTTCGGTTCGCCTCGGGTGGAAGGATGTCCGGTTGGCTGCGGCGGTGCGCGCCAACGCGCGTAAAGCGGACAGCCGGGCAGACGGTGACAGCTTTGCTCGCCGGCTAAAAGGGGGGTGGCGCGCAAGACGCCTGTCGACGGGAACGGGCTCGGTATGGACTGAATGCCGGCGATACCCGGGAAATATTTCCACCTGCCGCACCTGCCCCCTGCCTGTCCGGATAGCACCAGACCGGGGCGACCCGCTTGCAAGGCGCGCTGTTCGGCGGCGCGTTCATCCTGGAACAGGAGGCTTAACGGGCGGGTGAGGCGTTTTGTCATTCAGTATGCGAGGCGTTCGCGCAGCCGCCGTCGCCAGTCCGCGCCGAGCCCTGCGCAGTCAATGAGCTGCTGCAGCTCGGATTTGGCAGGCCGGTGTTGGGCGTTGAGCGCGAGCAGTCGCGCCAGCGTGACCTCGGGGTTCGGCCGCGCGATCAGCGTCAGCGCGTCGCCGACCGCGAGTTCGCCCGCGCGCAGCACCCGCAGATACCAGCCGGGCATGCGCTGTGCGAGGATGAACCTCGCGAGACCGTGCACGCCAAAGCGAGCGTCGATCTTTGAACACGGCCGCCGCGGTTGCGTGACCTGCACTTCGATCTCGCCGATCCGGAAGCAATCGCCGATGCAGACCTGGGTTTCGTCGAGCTGAGGACAGCTGAGGTTCTCGCCGATGCTGCCCGGCACGGCAATTCCCGCGAGTGTGGGCCAGGCCTGCACGAGGGTGGTGAAGCTGCCGATCGCAAATTGATGCAGCGCCTGATCTGGCCCGCCGTGGTAGCGCCGGTCTGCCTGTTCGTCGCCGACGATGCCGTTGACGCTCACCCGGACTTGCCGGTGCGGGCGCTTGAGGATCGCACTGCGCTCGCCGCCCGGCTCGAGCACGCCGGCGCGCGCCGCAAAGAGGCCTGTGATCACCATGCCGGAAATGCCGTGCGCAAGCGCGCCGCCGTCAGGCGACTTCGAACAGGCCCGCGGCGCCCATGCCGGTGCCGATGCACATCGTCACGACGACGTACTTCACGCCGCGACGCTTGCCTTCGATCAGCGCATGACCAATCAGGCGGCTGCCCGTCATGCCGTACGGATGGCCGACCGCGATCGCGCCACCGTTGACGTTCAGACGCTCATTCGGGATGCCGAGCTTGTCGCGGCAATAGATCACCTGCACGGCGAAGGCTTCGTTGAGTTCCCACAGGCCCACGTCTTCCATTTTGATGCCGGTGTTCTTCAACAGCTTTGGAATCGCGAACACCGGGCCGATGCCCATTTCGTCCGGCTCGCAGCCGGCGACCGCGAAGCCGCGGTAGATGCCCATCGGTTGCAGGCCCTTGCGCGCAGCCATCTTGTCGCTCATCACGACCTGCACCGCCGCGCCGTCGGAGTACTGGCTCGCATTGCCGGCGGCGACGCAGCCGCCTTCGACGGCCGGCTTGATCACGGACACGCCTTCGTAGGTGGTATCAGCGCGGATGCCTTCGTCTTCACTCGCGGTGACTTCACGGAAGCTCTCGGCACCCGTGGCCTTGTCGATGGTTTTCATCTTCGTCGTGATCGGCGCGATTTCATCGACGAACTTGCCTTCGCTGCGCGCCTTCGCGGCTTTCTGCTGGCTGTCGACGCCGAAACGGTCCTGCACTTCGCGCCCGATGCCGTAGCGCTTCGCGACATTCTCGGCGGTCATCAACATCGGCCAGTATACGGCCGGCTTGTTCGCCTTGAGCCACTCTTCCTCGATCATGTGGCGGTTCATTTCGTTCTGCACGCAGGAGATCGACTCCACGCCTCCTGCGACATAGCACTCGGCCTCGCCGGCCAGGATGCGCTGCGCGGCCAGCGCGACGGTCTGCAGGCCAGACGAACAGAAGCGGTTGACCGTCATGCCTGACACCGTCACCGGCATGCCGGCGCGCAGCGCCGCCTGGCGCGCGATGTCCCAGCCGGTTGCGCCTTCGGGGTTCGCGCAGCCGAGGATGACGTCGTCGACTTCGCCGGCTTCGATGCCCGCGCGTTGGACCGCAGCCGCGATCACATGGCCACCCATCGTTGCGCCATGGGTGATGTTGAGCGCGCCCTTCCAGCTCTTGCAGAGCGGGGTGCGGGCGGTGGATACGATTACGGCGTCGGTCATGCGGGCTCTCCTCGGCAGGGATGTTGTCGTGACGGAAGCCGGCACTTTAGCCGCTGCCCGGCCCAGCGTCATCCGCTGGCCTCACGGCCTGCGCGTGCGCCACCCTGATGCCGCTGCTACATTGGCCCTGCGCCGGTCAAGGCGCGTCAGCCAGGGTGCCAGCAGTGCCCCAGTTCTCCGCGAGCGGGTGCGGGCGATGAGCGAGCGCGCATTCTTCGGCCACCCGGCTGGCCTCTCGACGCTGTTCTTCACGGAGCTGTGGGAGCGCTTCAGCTTCTACGGCATGCGTGGCCTGCTGATCCTCTACATGACCGCGCCGCTCGCCGCCGGCGGGCTTGCCTGGGATACCGCGCAGGCGGGGGCCATCTACGGCATGTACGCCGGCTGCGTGTACCTGGCCTGCCTGCCGGGGGGCTGGATTGCAGATCGCTTCATCGGCCCGCGGCGCGCGACGCGGTGGGGTGGCTGGCTGATTTTTGCGGGCCACGTCTGTCTGGCGCTGCCGACTGCGCGCACGTTTTTCCTCGGGCTCATCCTGATTGTGCTCGGCACCGGGCTTCTGAAACCGAACATCAGCACGATGGTTGGCCAGCTCTATGTCGGCGACGAGGCTCGCCGCGACGCCGGCTATTCGATTTACTACATGGGCATCAACCTCGGGGCCTTTTTCGCCCCACTGGTGTGCGGCTGGCTCGCGCTGAGCGAGGAATTTCGCGGCTGGCTCGGCGGCCTCGGGCTCGCCCCCGACGCCGCCTGGCACATCGGCTTCGGCGCCGCGGCCGTCGGCATGGCGCTGGGGCTCGTGCAGTTTGTGAGGGGGAGTCGACGGCTCGGCAGCGCCGGCCTCGCGGCCGGCCAGCCGGCGGACGCCCCGGCGCTGCGTCGCCTGCGGCAGGGCCTCATCGCCTGCGGCCTGCTGAGTGTGGTCCTGGTGGCCTGCGTGCAGGCCGGCTGGCTCGGCATTGGCGATCTGAGCGACGGCTTTGCGCTGGTGCTGGTGGCCGTCACCGCGGCCTTCTTCGTCACCATGCTGCGCGCCGATCACTGGCAGGCGCTGGAGCGGCAGCGCCTGCTGATGATCCTCGTGCTGTTCGTGGGCGCGGCGGTGTTCTGGTCGCTGTTCGAGCAGGGTGGGTCGACGCTGAACCTGTTCGCCGATCGCGCGACGGACCGCGTGATCGCCGGCTATGAGTTCCCGGCGACCTGGTTCCACGCGATCAATCCGCTGCTGATCATCGCGCTCGCCCCGCTGTTCGCACTGCTGTGGGTGCGGCTTGGGCCGCGCAACCCGGGCTCGATTCCGAAGTTCGTGCTGGGGCTGGTACTGGTGGCGGCCGGCTTCGGCGTGCTGATCGTCGCGGCCCGGCTGGCGGCCCAGGGGATCAAGGTCAGCCCGTGGTGGTTGGTGACCACTTACGTGCTGCATACCTTGGGCGAACTCTGCCTGAGTCCGGTCGGCCTCGCGGCCATGAGCCGCCTCGCGCCGGCCCGCATCGCGAGCCTGACGATGGGCGTTTGGTTCCTGGCCGCCGCGGTCGGCAACTATCTCGGCGGCCGGGTCGCCAGCCTCTACGACAGCTTCAGCCTGCCGCAGCTGTTTGCGGTCGTCACGGCCGCGGCGGTCGGTGCCGCCCTGGTGCTGGCCGGGGCCATTCCGTGGGGCCGGCGGCTGCTGGAACACGACGGCAGTGCAACGGCAGTGAAGCAGGCACACTGAAAGTCATCCCTTACAGGCAGGTCCCCGATGAGCGCCAAGTCCGATCTCGCGAATGCCACCGCCACCGAATTGCTGGCCCTCTACGCGCAAGGCGCGGCGTCGCCGGTAGAGGCGCTGGAGGCCGTGCTCCAGCGCATCGATGCGCTGAACCCGACGCTGAACGCGTTTTGTTTCGTCGACCCGGACAGTGCCCGGGCGACGGCACGCGCCAGCGCAGCGCGCTGGGCGCGCGGCGAACCCGCTGGCGCACTCGACGGGGTGCCGGTCTCGATCAAGGACCTCGTGCTGACCAGCGGCTGGCCGACGCTGCGCGGCAGCCGCACCGTCGATCCCGCGCAAGCCTGGGACGTCGACGCCCCCGTCAGCGCCCGGCTGCGCGAAGCCGGCGCGGTGCTGCTTGGCAAGACCACGACCCCCGAATTCGGCTGCAAGGGAGAAACGAATTCCCTGCTGACGGGCATCACCCGCAATCCCTGGGATCCGGTGAAGACCGCCGGGGGCTCCTCCGGCGGCAGCGCGGCGGCCGTCGCCGCCGGCATGGGCCCGCTGTCGGTCGGGACCGACGGCGCCGGCAGCGTGCGCATCCCCGCCGGTTTCTGCGGCAACTTCGGCCTCAAGCCGAGCTTTGGCCGCGTGCCGGCCTTTCCGCTGTCGCCGTTCGGCTCCGTCGCGCACCTCGGGCCGCATACGATGAGCGTGCGCGATGCGGCGCTGATGATGAACGTGATCAAGCAGCCCGATGCCCGCGACTGGACCTCGCTGCCGCCGGACGCCAGCGACTACACCGCGAGGCTCGAGGACGGCGTGCGGGGGCTGCGCATCGCGTGGTCACCGACGCTCGGCTACGCGCGCCATGTCCACCCCGAGATCGCGACGGCCTGCGCGGCGGCCGCCGAGACCTTCCGCGCGCTGGGCGCGACGGTCGACGCGGTCGATCCCGGCTTCGAGGATCCGCTCGAGATCACGACCGGCCTGTGGTTCCTCGGCACGTGGACGCTCTGGAACGGCCTGAGCGCCGAACAGCAGGCACTGACCGATCCGGATTTCAGCGCGCAGGCCGCGCTCGGCGGCCAGCTGTCGGCACTCGACATCCAGCGTCTGAACCTCCGGCGCGGCGCGCTGGGATCGCACATGCGCCAGTTCATGACGGACTGGGATCTGCTGCTGACGCCAACCCTCGCCGTGCCGGCCTTCGATGCGCGGCCTGCCGGCAGCGTGCCGATGACGCCGGAGACGATGCTCGGCTGGACGCCGTTCAGCTACCCGTTCAACCTCACCCAGCAACCGGCGTGCACGATTCCCTGCGGCCTCACGCGCGACGGCCTGCCGATCGGGCTGCAGATCGTAGGCCCGATGTTCAATGACGCGCTGGTGCTGCGCGCCGCGCGTGCGTTCGAGACGACGCGGGCGATTGCGCGGCCCGGGCTCCCGTTGTCTTAGTGCCGATGGCCGGGGTTTTGGCATTTGGCCACCGAGAACACCGAGTACACAGAGGAAAAAGCGAGAAGAGAATTGAACTGAATGGGCGTCGCGTGACGGGGCCGTGGGCAGGGACGGGATCCGCCATCCTCACCAGTCCATACCGATGTGCTCATGTTGCCCTCGGTGTTCTCGGTGGTAAACCAGGCGCCAACAGGCTCTACAGCCTCAGCGATAGCTGCCGGGCAACCGGCGTCCGTCCTGCACGGCGCCGATACGGATCAACGCGCTTACCGCTTAAACTGGAAGCTGTTTCCTCCGGATGCTGCCGATGACCCAAGCCACCTGGTATTTCGATGTCATTTCGCCGTACGCGTATCTGCATCTGAAGCAGTTCGCGAAGCTTGCGCAGCCGCTCGACATCGCGTTTCGCCCGGTGCTGTTCGCCGGTCTGTTGAAGCACTGGGCGACCAAGGGCCCGGCGGAGCTGCCGGCAAAACGGCGGCACACCTATCGACAATGCGTGTGGATGGCGCGCGCGAACGGCATTCCGTTCGCGATGCCGCCGCTGCATCCGTTTAATCCCCTGAAGGTGTTGCGCCTGCTGACCGGCCTCGGCGCGCCGCGCGCGGCCGTCGAGGCGGCGTATGATTTCATCTGGGGCGAGGGGCGCGATCCGAACGCCGAATGGCCTGCGCTGTGCGCGCGCCTCGGTGTTTCGGCGGACACGCCGCTGATCGACGATCCGGCGGTCAAGCAGCGCCTGCAGGACGCCACCGCCGCGGCAGCGGCCGCCGGCGTGTGGGGCGTGCCGACCTTCGACCTTGAGGGCGAACTGTTCTGGGGTGTCGATACGATCGACTTCATGAATGCGTATCTGCGCGACCGCAACCTGTTCCGGCAACCGGACATGCAGCGGGCCGATGCCGCTGAAATCGGCGCCGCACGCCGGATTTGAAACAGGAACAAAGGAACGTGAGATGAATGTCAATTTCGCCGCGATGTTTCGCAACGACGATACCGCCCACACCGTCGACGCCGGTGAGGTGATCTTCAGGGAAGGGGATCACGGTGACTGCCTGTACGTCATTCTCGACGGCGAAGTCGACATCACCGTACACAACCGCCAGGTGTGGCGCCTGAAAACGGGCGAAGTATTCGGCGAAATGGCGCTCGTCGAAGCGCGCCCGCGCAGCGCGACGGCCGTCGCCCACTCGACCTGCCGCCTGCTCGCGATCAACGAGCACCGCTTCCTGTTCCTCGTCACCCAGACGCCGTTCTTCGCGCTGGGCCTGTTCAGGCTGATGGCCTCACGCCTGCGCGCGATGGACGAAACGGTGGCTTGATGAAGAGAATTTAGCCCCGGAGTGCGCGGAACACACGGAGGAAGAAATTCGGAAAACGAAAATTTGTGTTATTGGGGATGGATTTATTTTCGACATCGATTAGTAAATAAATCCGTCGCCAAATCCGTCGAAATCAATCCTCTTCTCGTTTTCCTCGGTGTTCTCGGTGGCTAATCAAGTGCTTGTCAGTGCACACCGGCCGCAGGATGGGTTGGCGCAGGATGCCAGACGTCCGACGCCTGAGCGGCTCGTTCGCTTCAAATCTCGCAGCAAGAAGGTCGCTGGCAATGCGGTTGTAACTGCGGCGCCTAAGCTCCCATCGGCCGTCCGTTGTCGACGAGCACGCGGCGGAGATTACGAATGGCGGGAAATATTTCCTGGTTGCAGTCCTGGCCCTGCGCATCGAACGCGGCCTGTTCGAGTTCGCAGATCCAGCGGTCTTCGGCGAAGATGCCATTCGTGAACCACACGATCATGGGCCAGAACAGGTCCAGCAGCAGCGGCATCGAAGGGCGGCGTATCATCATCAGCCCGTAGGTGTGATTAATGCGCTGCGCGCGATCGAGCGGGATATAGCAGTTCCAGAGATCGAGCGCGGGATGTTCGGCACCGGCCGTCCAGAACTTCAGTGTCTGGTACGGGTACTCGGTGCGGATGATCATTTGATCGCGCTCGCCTTTCTTCGGCGGTTCGGCATGGCGATTGATCATGAAGCGCTCGCCGAGCGGCTGCTTGCCGCTGTTGCGCTTGAAGGTGTAGGTCGCCTCGGCCCAGGTGTCGCCGACACGGCTGCCGAGAAAGATCGTCTTGACGCCACCCATCAGGCGGCGATGCAGGAACTGATGGTTCATGTCCATCAGGTTCTCGTGCATGAAGCTGTAGTGGCAGCCGACGCGGCGATTCAGGTAGCGCGTCTTGTAGGCGCTATCGAGCGCCGACGGGATATCGGGAAACGGCACGTCGCTCGCGCGCGCCGCGTCACCGGGAAACACGAACACCAGCCCGTAGGCCTCGCGGCAGGGATAGCTGCGCACGCTGTTCGGCCGCGTGCCACAGTCGCTGAGATAGGGCACGTTGGTGCACTTGCCGCTCGCGTCATAGGTCCAGCCGTGATAACCGCAGCGCAGGCCGTCACCCTCGACGACGCCGCTCGACAACGGTACCTGGCGGTGCGCGCAGCGATCTTCCAGCGCGAACACGCGCTCGCCTGCCCCGCGCACGAGCACGATCGGCTCGCCAGCGAACGAACAGGCTTTCATCTTGCCGCATTTGACCTCGACGCTGCGGGCCACGGGGAGCCAGAAATCGGGATTGAGCGCCGTCTTGCGGATGTCGCGGCTGGGCGGCGGTACGTCCACGGACGTCAGGCGGGCGGTATTTTCTTGCATCGTCGTTTCCCTGCTGAGCCGGTCACCAACGGACCGCATGAAGCCACTATAGTGCCGCGCAACACCGCAAAAGCCCAGAAATCCACCGCCCGTGTCCGTAGGACAGCGGTCAGCGCCGAACTGTGCCCGCCTTCGCCCGCGTGGCGCCGTGATCCGGCGCAAGTCCACTCCACGCCGGGAATTCAGCCACGGAGGCACGGAGGCACGGAGAAAGGAAGGAGAATTCACTGGCGGGGGTTTTCGTGAATGGACACGATTTCGAGCCCGGTTGCGCGCCGCAAAGTCCCCTTGAGACACGAGACGCCAACCCAATCAAAAATTCTTCTCCCACTTTTGGCCGTGCCCTCCGTGCCTCAGAACACCCCCGCCTCAAGCCCGGCCGCCATCGTCTGGCCGAGGGTTTCGCAGGCGGCAAGGCGGGCTGGATCGAAGTCGCCGCGGACGATCAGGGGCGGGATCACGCACCGCCAGCGCAGGCCCGTGACGATGCGCTCGATGCTGGTCAGGGCGCCCTGGCCGTCGTTGCCGGCGCGGATGAACAGCGCATAGGGTCGGCCCTGGGTGTGCTCGAGGCAGGGGTAGTAGATGCGCTCGAAGAAGACTTTCAGCGCGCCGGACATGTAGCCGAAGTTCTCGGGCGTGCCGAGGATCAGGCCATCGGCATGCAGGACATCCTCAACGGTGGCGTCGAGCGCCTCGCGCACCACGCATTCGACGTCCGCGATTGCCGGGTCGCGCGCGCCGCGCAGCACCGCATCGAGCATGGCCGCGGTATGCCCGGACTGGCTGTGATAGACAACGAGCAGGCGTTTGGTGGTCATCTGCTGATTATCCGCCGTGCCGCACGGTGCGCCTATCGCCCGCATCGGGTGGCGTGGCTACACTGGCTCCCTTCGACCGTAACCGAGTGAGGACCCTGATGGCACGCGCCAAGACGATCGACTCGATGCCGGTGGCGGGCGGCGACTACACGGTGGCACGCTGGGCCGGCGGCCAGGACACACTGCTCGCGATCCACGGCATCACCGCGTCGCATCTCGCGTGGCCGCCGGTGGTCGACGCGCTCGCCGGTGATTACACCGTCTACGCGCCGGACCTGCGCGGCCGCGGCTTGAGCAACACCCTGCCGCCGCCTTTCGGCCTGCAGCAGCACGTCGCCGATCTGGTGGCGCTGCTCGATCATTACGCGGTGGCGGACACCGTGCTCGTCGGTCACTCGCTGGGCGCCTATATCGCGCTCGAATTTGCGCAGGCACATCCCGCACGCGTGCGCGGCATCGTGCTCGTCGACGGCGGCATTGCGCTGCCGCTGCGCGATGGCGCGACACCCGAGCAGGTCATCAAGGGCGTGTTGGGGCCGGCGCTCGCGCGGCTCGAGATGCGGTTTGCCGATCGCGAGGCCTATCGCGACTTCTGGCGCAAGCACCCGGCATTCCAGGATGCCGGCGCATGGAACACGGAGGTCGAAGCCTATGTCGATTACGACCTTACCGGCACGCCGCCGGACATGCGATCGCGCGTCAACAGCGATGCCGTGCAGACCGACGCACGCGGCCCGCTGGCAGCCTCGATGGCAACCCTCATGGACCGCACGGCCGCGCCAATGCTGTTGCTGACGGCCACCCGCGGCCTGATGAACCAGGCGCAGCCGCTGCTGCCGCTGAGCGCGGTGGCCGACAAGTGCGCGAAGATCGCGCATCTCGAACATCTCGAGATCCCGGATACCAATCACTACTCGATTGTCACCGGCAGCGGCCGCACGCGTGTTGCGCAGGAAATCGATCGCTTCGTGGCCGGGCTGCCGCCGCGTCGTCGCTGAACCCGATGACTGACAGGCGGGGATGACGGCAACATGTGGCTGCCTCTCTTACTGCTCGTGCTGGTCGTTGCCGGCTTCATCGCCGCGCGTAGCGTGGCTTCGCGACAACGCGCGAGGCAGCTGGCGACCCCACTGGGCGATCATGCGTTCGCGCTACTCACGCGTCGCGTGCCGCTCTATCGCGTGCTGCCGGCTGGACTGAAACCGGCGCTGCATCGGGCCATGCAGCGCTTTCTCGCCGACAAGCGCTTCGTCGGTTGCCAGGATCTCGTGGTCACTGAGGACATGTGCCTCATCATCGCGGCCCAGGCCTGCCTGCTGATCTGCGGCCGCACACACGCGCAGTTCGAGGGTTTCACCAGCGTGCTCGTCTATCCGGACGCGTTCGTCGTCGATATCGTCGAGCACGATGGGGACGTCGAAATCGTCCGTGAGGAAACGCGCGCCGGTGAGTCGTGGCAAGGCGGCCCGGTGATTCTCTCGTGGGCCGACATCGAAGCCGGGCTTGAACACCCGCATGACGGTTATCACGTGGTGCTGCATGAATTCGCGCACAAGCTCGATGACGAGAACGACGCTGGCGAAGGTCTGCCCCTGCTGCAGAACCTCGCTCAAGTCGAGGCATGGGCGCGCGTGCTGAGCGCCGAGTTCGCCAAGCTGGCGCGCGGCGACGGGCGCCTGCTCGACGATTACGGTGCGGTCTCACCGGCCGAGTTCTTTGCAGTCGTCACTGAATCCTTCTTCGGGCAGGCTCAGGCACTTGCGCGCGAGCATCCGGCGCTGTACGCGGCATTTCGCGACTACTACCGGCTCGACCCCGCGTCATGGCCTACTGCATGAGACGCGCGGGCGCGCGCCTTGCGCTGGCTGGCCTGTTGATCACGGCCGCTGCACTCGCGCACGCGGCGCCCTGCGTGGTCGTGCTGCACGGCCTCGGCCGTACGAAACTGTCGATGAGTCTGCTCGCGCATCGGCTCGAAGACGCCGGCTTTGAAGTGCGTAATCTAGGCTATCCGTCGCGCACGGGGTCGGCCTCGAAGCTGGCCGCGGTGGTCGGCGAGGGCATCGCAGCCTGTCGTCGTGACGGCCATCGCCCGGTGCACTTCGTCACCCATTCACTCGGCGGCATCCTGGTGCGCGCGTACTTTCAGCGCGACGTGCTGCCCGACATCGGGCGTGTGGTGATGCTCGCGCCGCCGAATCATGGCAGCGAGATTGTCGATTGCGAGCGGGATGCGGGCTGGTTCCGCTGGCTCGTCGGCGCGGCCGGTCTCGAGCTTGGCACCGGGCCTTCATCCCTGCCGGGCAGGCTCGCGCCGCTCCAGCTCGACATCGGCGTGATCGCCGGCACCGTCAGCAGCGATCCCTGGTTCTCGCCGATCTTGCCCGGGGCTGACGATGGCAAGGTGTCGGTTGCGAGCACGCGCCTGGCAGAGATGCGTGACTTTCTGACCTTGCCGGTCGGCCATACCTTCATCGTGTACTCACGCGATGTGGCCGACCAGACCGTCGCGTTTCTGCGCGATGGCGCGTTCACTCACGTTATGATGCAGCGATGAATCAACGTCTCGTTTCGCTGGTGGTGCCGCCGGTGCTCGCGCTGGGCGGTGCCGCGATCTTCACGCAGTTTCGGCTGGGGCAGGCCGAAAATGACGTCGCCGCCTTCTGCACGTCGGTGGCTGCCGGCCTGCCGGTCCAGACCTTCATGGCGCGCGCCCTCGCCGCGGATCTCGACGTGCATGATGCGGGCGCCGAAGCAGACCTGGTGATCGCCTCGCGCCTCGTGTACTCGTGGCGTCAGGAGGTGTTCGAGTGCCGCGCCGAGCGCGACGGTGCCGGGCGCGTGCGGCGCGTGGCAACCGCCCGGCGCCTGGAATGAACTGTCGAACGTGTCGACCCGTGGGGTGGCGCAAAAAAAAGCCCCACTGGCGGGGCGCCAGCGAGGCTTGTTAAGCGGATCGTCTCATGGGGGGCGGGACGACGATCCGCATAGTCCCGGCGTAACCTGCCGCGGGGGGATGCGGGTGGGTGGGGGCGACCGCGACTATGTGTAGATCATCCTACGCGGCCGTGGTCGACGAACCATCCGGATTAACGGGTAACGAGAGGTCGGATTTATCGAGCAATCCGGCTGACGGCCGCCAGCGTAGCGCCGCCAACCAGCCAATTAGCAGGCGGGTGAAAAACGAGCGCAGGCGGTGGTCGTAGCCGATTTTCACCTGCCTGCTAGGCTTCGATGCGCCCCACGCCGCGTGTCCATTCGCGCAGCATCGCGTAACCGACGGCGAGCAGGGTCGGGCCGAGAAAAATCCCGATGAAGCCGAAGGCAAAGAGGCCGCCGATCACGCCGAGCAGTACCAGCAGGAACGGCAGCTCGGCACCCTGGCTGATCAGATAGGGCTTCACGACATTGTCGATGCCGCTGATCAGCAAGAGGCCCCAGACGAACATGAACACCGCCCAGCCGAAGTCTCCCTGCCCGGCCAGCCACAGCGTTGCCGGCACCCAGAGTAGCGGAGGCCCGGCCGGGATCAACGACACCACGCTGGTGATGAGGCCCAGCAGCAGCGCGCCCGGCACGCCGGCGAGTGCAAAACCGATCGCGGCCACGGTGCCCTGCGCGAGCGCCGTGCCGAGAATGCCATATACGACGCCCTTGATCGTGCGCCCGGCGAGATCGATCAGCGCATGCGCACGCTGGCCGGCAATCTTTTCCATGCCTGCGCTGAAGCGGCCAGCGACATCGAGGCCGTCGCGATACAGATAGAACGCGGCCAGCACCACGAGCGAGAGCTGCAGCAACGTCTGACCAAACGCGAGCCCTCGTTGCAGCAACCATTTCGAGATCGGCGCGGCCCGTCCTTCAAGCCACTGCACAGCCTGTCCGGCGCTCTCCTCGGCTTGCGTTTCGTCGTGCAGCTGCTGCCAAACCTGCGTGACGCGGGCGCCCACCAGTGGCAGTTCATCGAGCCATGACGGGGGGGGCGGCACGCCGTTCTGTACCCCCGTCGTGATCGCGCGCGCGAGATTGCGCGCGTTGTCACCGAGCTTCACCGTGACGACGGCCACCGGCACCACCAGCACCGCGGCGAGCGTCAGCGTCATCACCAGCGCCGCGAGGGTCTTGCGCTGTCCCAGCGCCCGATGCACTCGCGAATATACGCCCCAGGTCGAGAACGTCACGATCACGGCCCACAGCAGGGAGGACAGAAACGGCGCGAGCACCAGAAAGCAGCCGGCGACGATCAGCGCCAGCGCCGTGGTCGTCAGCAGATTCTCGACGCGGGGCAGGGCAGTGGCCATGGTCCGATTAGAAAGCATGCTCATGGGTGCGGCAAGCGGCCTGGGGTGCAGTACAGGCGAGCCATGTCAACTGCTGGAACCGGGCAGGCCATAGGTATCGAGATAAGCCTTGAGCAGCTTCGGATCGCAACGCAGGGCGCCGCGTTGGCGCAGGGTTTCCAGCAGCGCGAATGCGCGTAGCTGTGTGATGCGTGGCAGATCGAGGTGCCTGTAGTCCTCGGGGCCGAATGGCGTCTTGCGTTCTGCGAGCCAGCGGGCAAAAGGCAGCAGCCCGGCATCGATCTTCAGCGCCACCGATGGGGCGCCGGGTGGGACCACCTGGAGCGTGAGTTCATCATTGAGCTGGCGGCAGGACAAGACAACCGCCGGGAGCCGCGCGAACACCGGGGTGTCGTCCAGCGCCACGTCGTCGATGTAGTGATAGCGGGCTTCCGGCACTTCGAGCGCGATCTCCGGGCGATCTGCGCTCCACATGCCGCGCATCGGGCGCGGAAAGAAAATGCGTTCCGCCGACGAAGTCCAGGCCCCCCACCAGCTGAACGTGCTGTTGGCGATGACGATGTGATTCGCCCGCTGCAGCAGGCGCAGCGTCGCCAGCGCGTCCAGGGCCGGGTAAACCGGCTGAAAGCGCGCCAGGCGTGCACGCGTTGCGTCGTCGATGCCAAGTCCACACACGTACACCTTGTCGAATGCGTGGCCCTCGAGCACGCGCTCATAAAAATCGAGCGACAGCAGCCGGCCCAGCACGCGCATGTCATACGAGCGCCGCAGGTGGATGACGATGTCGCGCGGCCCCGGCGCGATATCGCCGGCCACCGGCGGCAGCGCGAACCAGCGCCGGATGCGCGCCGCATACGGCACATAGAGCGCGGTACGCTGAAAATAACCGCGCAGAACGATGCGGGCATCGCCGCCGGTGCGCAGCAGACGCTCGAGATCGAGGCCATGGCCGTTCCAGTCCAGCGTCTCGCCGAGGACGTGCCGGCGTTGCGGCTGGACGATCTCGCGTCCTGGCCGGCTGAGCGGCACGTCGGCGAACTGGCCGGCATGCGTCGACAGCCGATCCTGAATGCCGGACGCCTGCTCGACGCGGTCGAAGCCGGGCCGTGCGCCCGCCGCGACGCAGACCAGCGCCTGGCCAAGTTCCTCGGCCAGCACGCGGCCTAGCGCGTACTGGAAGAGATTGTTGCCCAGGTGGCCGAGAAAACGGACTTCGACCGTCATCGGGCGATGGCGGGTGGTCGGCGGGGCGTGTGCGTTATCATTCGCCTATCTTAAGACCTGAGCCGCCCCGGGCGGCGAGCGACGAGGAAATTCCATGCGCGAACAAACGATCGATCTCATCCGGCGTTACTACGCAGCCTTCAACGCCGGCGACATGACCGCCTTTCTGGCGCTGCTGACAGACGATGTCGCGCATGACATCAACCAGGGCCGGCGCGAAACTGGCAAGACCGCCTTCGCGACATTCATGCAGCACATGAACCGCTGCTATCGCGAGCAGCTCGTCGACTTTATCATCATGGCCGACGAGGCGGGCGGGCGCGCGGCGGCGGAGTTCACCGTGCTCGGCGAATACCTCGTGGCCGACGAAGGCTTGCCACCCGCGCAGGGCCAGCGTTACAAGTTGCCGGCCGGCGCCTTTTTCGATGTCCGCGACGGCAAGCTTGCGCGCATCTCGAATTACTACAACCTGCCGGACTGGATCGCGCAGGTCGGCGGCTGATCCTGCAATGGCAACCGGCATCGAGATCCGGGTGCTGACCGGCAGCGCACCGTCGCTCGCGGCCTGTGTGCCGGATCTCGCGCGTCTGCGCATCACGGTGTTCCGCGAGTTTCCGTATCTCTACGTGGGCACCACCGCTTACGAAGAACAATACCTGAAGACCTATCTGGACTGCGCGGAAAGCGTCGTGATCCTTGCGCTCGAGGGCAGCGAGGTGATCGGTGCATCCACCGGCCTGCCACTCGAATACGAAACCGCAGCCTTCAAGCGGCCCTTCGTGGCCGCCGGCCTTGCGCCGGCCGCTGTTTTTTACTGCGGCGAATCGGTGCTCCTGCCGGCGTATCGTGGCCACGGCGTGTATCGCGAGTTCTTTGCCGGACGCGAACAGCACGCGCGCACGCTAGGCCGCTTCTCGCGCATGGTGCTGTGCGCGGTCGACCGGGCGCCCGATCATCCGCGTCGCCCGCCGGATTACCAGCCGCTGGACGCCGTCTGGCAACGTTTCGGTTATGCGAAGCGCGCCGATCTCGTGACCACCTTCGACTGGCAGGATCTCGACGAAGCTACTGAAAGTCCAAAACGCATGGTGTTCTGGGAGAAACCGCTGTGAGTGACACCCCGTTGCTGAAGATTGCGGCCGCACAGTACCCGATAGGGTTTCTCGCACGCTGGGGTGATTTTCGCTACAAGGTCACGCAGTGGGTCGAACAGGCGGTTGCCGAGCAGGCGAAACTGCTGGTGTTCCCGGAATACTTCAGTATCGAGATCACATCGATATTTGGTGCCGAGGTGTATGGTTCGCTACCCTTGCAGCTCGCACAGCTGCAACGCACGCTCGCCGATTTTCTCGCGCTGTTCCGCGAACTCGCGCAAACCCACCGCATCTACATCTGCGCCGGTTCCTATCCGGTGCGCGACGGCGAACATTATTTCAACCGCTCGTACTTCTTCTGGCCGAACGGTCACTGCGATTATCAGGAGAAGCTGCAGATGACGCGCTTCGAGAACGAGCACTGGCATGTATCGGGCGGCAGTCAGCTGAAAGTATTCGCCACCGAGCACGGCAATTTCGCGATCAACGTGTGCTATGACAGCGAATTCCCGCTCCTGGCGCGCAAGCAGGTGGAGGAGGGCGCAGACGTCATCCTCGTGCCGAGTTGCACCGATACGCTCGCCGGCTTCCATCGCGTGAAAATCGGCTGTCAGGCGCGTGCGCTCGAGAACCAGTGCTATGTGATTCAGTCGCCGACGGTCGGGGACTGCGCCTGGTCAGAAGCGGTCGACACGAATGTCGGTGTGGCCGCCGTGTACACGCCGGTCGATCGCGGCTTTCCGGCCAATGGCGTGCTCGCGGTCGGCAAACTGAACCAGCCGCAGTGGGTCTATGCGGCACTCGATCTGGCCGAAGTCACGCGCGTGCGCCAGGAAGGCCAGGTGTTCAACCATCGCGACTGGGACGCGCAGTGGCGGCATGTCCGCTGAATTCGCTGCTGAATTGCGCATGGCGGATCTCTATGATGTGAGCCTGCCGCGCTGTCGCAGCGCCCGGGGGTAAGGTCTGACGGCAACACCTCAGATGCGGCGCGGAATGGCCATATAACAATTACTAAAGGGGGATTTCGTCATGGGTATGGTTCAGGAATTCAAAGAATTCGCGATGCGCGGCAATGTTGTCGACCTCGCAGTTGGTGTGGTCATCGGCGTTGCCTTCGGCAAGATCGTGTCGTCCGTTGTGGACGACGTCATCATGCCGCCGATAGGCGTGCTGATGGGCGGCGTGGACTTCACGGATCTCAAAATCCCGCTGAAGGAGGCGGTCGGCGAAGTGCCCGCCGTCACGCTAAACTATGGTTCGTTCATCCAGAGTTGCGTCGACTTCCTGATCGTGGCCTTCGCCGTCTTCATGCTCGTCAAGGCGCTGAATTCGATGAAGCGCAAGGAAGAAGAGGCGCCCGCGGCACCGCCGCCGCCGGCACAGGAAGTACTGCTGACCGAAATTCGCGATTTACTGAAGAGTCGCTGATGGTCTGACACGCCGACGGCGAACGCGCCGGCGTGTCGTTCGCCCGCCGCTGCTCGAGGAGGCCAGATGGCCCAGTTGACACTTTCGTGTGTAAATCTCAACTACCAACTCGACGGACCGGCCCGGGCGCCGGTCGTCATGCTCTGCAATTCCCTGTCGTCGAATCTCGCGATGTGGGATCCGCAGGTGCCGGCGCTGATCGACGCCGGCTTTCGGGTGCTCCGTTACGACACGCGCGGCCACGGCGCGTCGAGCATTGCCACTTCACCCACCACCATCGGGGCGCTGGCCGGCGACGCACTCGGCCTGCTTGATGCACTCGGACTCGAACGCGTTCATTTCTGCGGCCTGTCGCTCGGCGGCATGACCGGGCAGTGGCTGGGTACGCATTACGCATCGCGGCTGTGGTCCTTGAGCTTGTGCGCAACGGCCGCTCACATGGGGCCACCCGAACTGTGGAACCAGCGCATCGAAGCGGTCGCGCAGGGGGGCATGGCCGCGGTGGCGGACGCCACGATCAACCGCTGGTTCGCGGCAGTATCACAGCAACGCATCGCGACTGACGTGGCGCGGATCAGGGACGGCATCCTGAGTACGCCGGTTGCCGGCTACAACGCCTGCTGCGCGGCGATCCGTGACATGGATCAGCGTGAATCGATCGGCGCGATCTCGCTGCCGACGCTGGTGCTCGTCGGGGCTGACGATCCCTCGACACCGGTCGCTGCGGCAGAACTGATTCACGCCCGCATCAGGACCTCGCGTCTGTACGTGATCCCGGCCTCGCAGCATCTGTTCAACGTTGAGGAACCCGTGCAGTTCAATGCCGCGCTGCTCGATTTTCTGCGCGACGTCGTCGGATCATGAACGCTCCTTGCAGCGCCCGGCGACACTCAGCCATGGCCAGCGCCCGTCGTGCGTTACCTTCTGCAGCGAAAAAGGCCGTCCGCGCGAAGACTGCAGCGCCGGGCCCGAACCGCAATGAACGCGTGTGGGCTGTGGTGCATCGAATTCCGCGCGGGCGTGTCGCCACGTACAAACAGGTCGCGCAACACGCCGCCCTGCCGGGCCCGACCGGAGCGCGACAGGTTGGCTATGCGCTGGCGGCGTTGGCCCCCGGTTCGAAGATTCCGTGGCAGCGCGTGGTCAACGCGCAGGGCCGCATTAGTGCGCGCGGTGCGCCGGACGCCGACTGTCCGCAACGTGAACTGCTGGAGAGGGAAGGTGTGGTATTCAGCCTCGACGGCGTCATCGATTTCGCGCGCTTCGGCTGGTCACGATGAGTGACTCGTCACCGCCGATGCGTCGTCTGAGTCCGGTCTGGTGGCTGTTCGGTGCTTTCGTGGTGTTCATCCTGTTCCGCGAAACGCGTGTACCTGACAACGCGCAGGCCCGTTACTGCGCTGAAGGCCAGCCGCCGGCGGCCGGACGAGTGGTGATGCTGTCGGCCACCTGGTGCCGCTATTGCACGAAAACCCGCAACTGGCTGGTCGCCCATCACATCGACTACTGCGAGTACGACATCGAGCGTTCCGCGACCGGCGCCGGGCGCTACGCGCGCGGTGCGGTGAAAGTCGTGCCGCAAATCTTCATCGGTGACCGCCTGATCGTTGGCTTCAACGCCGACGAACTCGAACAGACGCTGGCCGCACACGATCTGATGCCGATGCCTGGCGAATGATTGAATGCGTCACTGGAACGCTTCCGCGTTCGTCGATGCCGCGCAAGACGGGCTGCGCCCGGCCACCGAGAACACAGAGAAAAGAGGCAATTGCGGGGAGTAGCGACAAGAACGGCGCCAGATCTGGCACTCAGATCTCTGGGTTGCAGATCCAATCATTTTTCTTCCCGGTGTTCTCCGTGGCTAAATTCTCTTTTTATTCAAACACCACAATCGAAGCATCAAACACCGGCCCGTCGACGCACACGCGCTTCATCGCCGGCCCGCCCGGCAGGTTCACGCGCACCGTGCAGCCGGCGCAGCCGCCGACCGCGCAGGCCATGTATTCTTCGAGCGAGAGCTGCGCCGGCAGGCCGTAACGGGCCGCAAACGCCTGTACTGCTTTCAGCATCGGCGTTGGGCCGCAGGCAAAGATTTCAATCTCGGCGCGGGCGGCCTCGCCCAACGCATCGACCCAGCTTGCCGCCAGCTCGGTGACCAGCCCGTCGAAGCAGCCGGGGTAGCCCTGACGGCTCGCGAGGCGGCTGGGAATGCCCCAGTCTTCGAGCAGCGGCATCGCACCGATCACGCCTTCCGGCATGCCGGGCACCATGCAGCGGGACGGCTGCGCGCGAAACGGGAACGGCACTTCCGAACCCATCACCACGAACGGCGACACCCCCTTGATCCGCCGCAAGTGATCGCTTAGATACACCATCGGCGGGATCCCGACGCCGCCACCGATCAGCAGCGGCCGCGGCCGGTAGCCGTTGAGTTTGAACGGCAGGCCAATCGGCCCCATCACGCTGAGCGCATCGCCCACCTTGCGCGCGGCGAGTTCGGCGGTGCCGGCACCGTGCGCCTTGAACAGCACGTCGAAAGTGCCCTGCTTCGGATCGACCAGCATGATCGACATCGGGCGGCGCATCGCGAGCGAGGGTGCGCAGCGCAGATGCACAAAGGCACCGGGCCGTGCGCGGCGCGCGATCTCCGGCGCGCGCAGCCGAAGCACGTATTGCTCACCGGCGTAGGCGGTGTTCGACAGCAGCTCGGCGTCTTCGATGACAATCGTGTCGCGGTGGGGTTTGGCGCTGACATTCATCGAAATCTGCTCATAGCTGATGCACGACACGGCCACCGACGATCGTGAACCGCACGCGGCCGGTCAGGGTCTGGCCTAAATAAGGGGTGTTTTTGCCGGCGCTTTTCAGGCTCGCGGGCGTGACAGACCAGCGCGCGGCGGGATCGAAGGCGCACAGGTCGGCCGGCGCGCCGATCTCCAGCGTGCCGCCCGGCTGGCCGAGCAGTCGATGCGGCGCCTGACTTGCCGCGGCGATGGCGGTTGGCAGGTCGAAAGCGCCTTCGTCAATCAAGTGCAGCAGGGCCGGCAGAAAGGTTTCATAGCTCGACACCCCCGGTTCGGTGAGGCCGAAGGGAGCGGCTTTCGCATCCGCATCGTGCGGCTCGTGATAGGCCCCGATGATATCCAGGTTGCCCTGCTTCACACCCCGGCGCAGTGCCGCGCGGTCCCGCGAATCGCGCAAGGGTGGCCGCACGTGATGGTTCGCATCGAAGCTGCCGACGTCTTCGGCCGTAAAGCACAGGTTGCCGATGCCGACATCGGCCGTCACCGGCAGTCCGCGCCGCCGTGCGTCGGCGATCGGTTTGATCGAGTCCCCGGCCGACAGGCGGCAAAAATGCGCGCGCACGCCGGCTTCGGCGAGGAGCGTCAGATCGCGATGGACCGCGATAACCTCGGCGGCCGCCGGGATGCCCGGGATACCGAGCCGCGTACTGACGGCGCCCTCGTGCATATTGCCCTGGCGTGCGAGCCAGTAGTCCTCGGGGTGCAGGAAGACGGTCAGTTCGGCGCTCGCCGCGTAGGCCAGCGCGTGCTTCAGTACCGCCGTGTCCGTCACCGCGCGACCGAGATTTGTCACGCCCACGCAGCCCGCGGCCTTCAGCGCATGCATCTCGGCGAGCACTTCACCGTTCAGGCCCACCGTCAGCGCGCCGAGACACACCACCTGCGCCGCGCCGGCGACGACCGCGCGCTGCGTGATGTGTTCGATCACAGAGGCATTGTCGAGCACCGGCGAGGTGTCCGGGGTGCAGCAGACCGTCGTGAAGCCGCCGGCCGCGGCGGCGCGCGTTTCGCTTGCGATCGTCGCCTTGTGTTCATAGCCCGGTTCACGCAGGTGACTGCCGGGGTCCACGAAGCCGGGGCACACCACGAGGCCCTGCGCCGAGATTTCCTGCACCTTGCCCGCGCCGCGCGGCGCGCGGCCGATCGCAGCGATGTGGCTGCCGTTGATCCAGAGATCGGCCACCCCGTCGCGGCCGCTGGCGGGGTCGATCAGGCGTCCGTCACGAATGCGCAGCATGTCAAAGCGCCCCGGTCTGGGCCTGGGTGCCCATCGCCATCGACATCACCGCCATGCGCACCGCGATGCCATACGTCACCTGCTGCAGGATCACGGACTGTGTGCCGTCAGCGACTTCGGAGTCGATTTCCACCCCGCGATTGATCGGGCCCGGATGCATGACGATCGCGTCCGCTGCCGCGCCTTTGAGGCGCGCGGCGGTCAGGCCGTACTCGCGGAAGTACTCATGTGCGCTCGGCAGCAGCGCGCTCTGCATGCGCTCCTGCTGAAGGCGCAGCATGATCACGACATCGACCCCGCAGATGCCCGCGTCGAGGTCGTCGTGCACCGTCACGCCCATCGCCTCGATGCCGGGCGGGATCAGGGTCTTTGGGCCGACCACGCGCAAGTCCGGCACGCCGAGCGTGCGCAGCGCCTGGATGTTCGAACGCGCCACGCGCGAGTGCGCGACGTCGCCGACGATCGCGACCCGCAACCTGTCGAAGCGTTTCTTCAGCCGGCGGATCGTAAAGGCGTCGAGCATCGCCTGTGTCGGGTGCTCGTGGCTACCGTCGCCGCCGTTGATCACACTGATGTGTGGCGCGACCTGGCGCGCAATGTAATCCGCCGCGCCGCTGACCTGATGCCGCACAACGAACATGTCGCATTGCATCGCCTCGAGGTTGCGCAGGGTGTCGGCAAGCGACTCGCCCTTTTTCGTTGAGCTCGCCTCGATGTTCAGGTTCAGCACGTCGGCCGACAGCCGCTTGGCGGCCAGGTCGAAGGTTGTGCGGGTGCGCGTGCTCGGTTCGAAGAACAGGTTGGCGACGGTTTTGCCGCGCAGCAGCGGCACTTTCTTCACCGCGCGATCGCCGACCGGCGCGAAGCGCTCGGCCTGATCGAGGATCTGGATCAGCAGGGCGCGCGGCAGGCCTTCGATCGCGAGAAAATGCCGGAGCCGTCCATGGGCATCGAGCTGGATGTCCGGCGTCGTCATCGCATGGGTCCCTCGCGCTGAAAGTTGGAACGGGGCCGCGGCGCCCGCAGGGGATTATCGCCGGCCGTTGCCCGCGGTGCCGCGCATCGCGCGGCTCAGGATGACTTCGTGCGATGGATTTCGAGGTTCAACGGCGAGGGCCCGGTGAGTTTAGCATGCTCTTTCGGCTTCAAGGACAGGTGCGCGCCGACGACATCGGCCTGGATCGGCAGTTCGCGGCCACTGCGATCGAACAGCACCGCGAGCCGGATCGAACGCGGCCGGCCGTAATCGAAGATCTCGTTCATCGCCGCGCGGATCGTGCGCCCGGTATAGAGAATGTCGTCGACGAGGATCAGATCCCGGTTGTCGACATCGAACGGCAAGCTCGACGGCTCCACCGTCGGGTGGATGCCGATGCGGCTGAAGTCGTCGCGATAAAACGCGATGTTCAATTCGCCGAGCGTCTCCTGGATCTGCAGCATCGTGCGCAAACGCTCCGCGATCCACACGCCGCCGGTACGGATGCCGACGACCGCCGGTTCTCGGATTTCAGCCGCGTCGAGCAGGCGGCGCAAATGCACCGCCATGTCGTCGATCAGCAGGTCGATGTCGAACGCAGGTTTCATGAATGCTCCAGATGTCGTACGGGAGGCTGGCTCAGCCAGGTCTCGAGGATCAGCGCCGCGGCATGCGCGTCGACGCCGTGGCGGCTGTCGCGCGCTTGCGCTTCGGCGGCATGCGAGGACAGGCGTTCATCGACGAAATGCACCGGCAGGCGATAGCGGCCCTGGAGCCGACGCGCGAAGCGCGCGATCGGCTCGGCCAGCGCGTGCGGTGCGCCGTCAGCGGTCGTCGGCCAGCCGACGACGAGGCAGTCCGGCCGCCAGTTGTCGAGCAGGCGTTTGACCGCGGTCCAGTCGGGCTGGCCGTCCTTTGCTTTCAGAGTGGCGAGTGGGTTGGCCGTGCGGGTAACGGTCTGCCCGACGGCGACGCCGATGCGGCGCTCGCCGTAATCGAAGGCGAGCGCGGTCTGCGCGGCGTCATTCACGCGTGCCCGACATCCGACGACAGCAGGCCGAGATCCACGCCCATGCGCGCCGCCGCCTGCTCCCAGCGCCGCTCGGCGGGCGCATGGAAGATGACGTCGAGGCAGGCCGGGCCGCTGAGCCACGCATTCTGCTTGATTTCCTGTTCGAGTTGACCGGCGCCCCAGCCGGCATAGCCGAGCGCGACCAGCGTGTCGGCCGGCCCTTCGCCGCGCGAAATCGCGTTCAGGATTTCACGCGAGGTCGAGATCGCAAGGTCCTCGCTGACCTTGATCGTGGAGCCGAAATCAAGCGCCGGCCGATGAATGATGAAGCCGCGATCGCGATGGACCGGCCCACCCTGATAGACGATCTGCGAACTCACCGCCGGATCGGCCGTTTCGAGCTGCATCTGCGACAGCACTTCGCCGAGTTCGAGCTTCAACGGCCGGTTGATCACGATGCCCATCGCGCCGCCCTCGTTGTGCGCGCAGACGTAAGTCACCGTGCGGGCGAAGTTCGGATCGTCCAGCGTCGGCATCGCGATCAGGAACTGGTTCGTCAGATCAAGGAGCATGGCGGTGCTCGTCTGGTGGGTTCGACCCTAGTATCGACCCCCCTGCCGGAGACTGACAAGGGAACTGGATCAATTAAAACCGCGCGCCGCGGCTACTGCGCGATGAATTCGGCGGTATTCAGGAATTTCCAGGTTCGCGTGACGTGCAGCACGTCCACTTCCCTCGCGATATCGTCCGGAAAGGGCGCGAACGGCGCCGCGAGTTCGACGATGCGCACCGCCGCGTCGTCGAGCACTTTGTGGCCGGACGAGCGACGCACGAGAATCTCGATCACCGAGCCGTCCGGCCGCAGCGCAACGTCGAGCAGCAGCGCGCCCGTCAGCTGTTTCTGCCGCGCTTCGTCGGGATAGTTGATGTTGCCGATGCGCTCCACTTTTGCCCGCCACGATTCCATATAGGCGGCGTAGCGGTATTCCTGCGTGTTCGCAGAAATGAATTTCTGCCGTGGCCGCTTCGCGTGCGTCTCGAGTTTCTGCTGCAGTTCGGAGTTCAGGCTCGCCAGCGCGAAGGAGCGCGTGATCAGCTGCGATGCGGTTGGCAGCGAGGACGGCGTGCCGGCTGGCTGCGCGTCGGCGGTCTCGATGGCGTCCGCCGTCTCGCTCGGCGCCGGGTCCGGCCGCGCTTTGCGTGCGGGGGCTTCGGTGGATTCCGGTTTGGCCGCCGTCAGGCGGGGTGGCGGCGCTGCAGCGCGCTCGGCGACCGGTGTCGGCGCCTGCGTGCTGGCGGCGGGTGTCGGTGGGCGTGGTACGTCGGGTTCGAGCGGTGGCGTCGGCGCGGCCGGCGGCGGCGTGGCGGCGACTGCCGGCACCGGCGCCGGCAGCGGGGTCGCAATCGGCGCGGACGGGCGCGCGTTGTCGTCGCTGTCCCCGCCGCCGCGCAGATTGGCCTGCGCGAGGAGTTCAGGCTGCTCCGGGGTTTCTTCGGATTGCTGGGCGACGAGCGTGACTTCGAGTCCTTCGGGGCGCGGGGCCGGTCTTGGTTCGGGCGCGAAGCTGACGCCGAGCACTACCATCACGTGCACGATGATCGCCAGGCAGAGCGTCAGCGCGAAGCGATCGGCGGGGTCGACCGGGGGGCGTAGCGCCGCGGCGCTCATACGGGATGGCCTCAGGCGCTGCGGCCGAGTTTACGCGCGATCGCGTGCATCAGTTGTTCACCGATGCGCACGCCGAACTGCGCTTCGAGCTCGCGCGCGCAGGTCGGGCTCGTGACGTTGATCTCTGTCAGGTGCTCGCCGATGACGTCGAGCCCCACGAACAGCAGGCCACGCGCCGACAGGCTGGGCCCGACGCGCGCGCAGATTTCCAGGTCGCGCGCGGTCAGGGGCCGGCCCTCGCCATGTCCGCCAGCGGCGAGGTTGCCGCGCAGTTCGCCGGCGGCCGGGATGCGCGCGAGCGCGTACGGTACCGGTTCGCCGTCGATCACGAGAATGCGCTTGTCGCCGTCTAGAATGGCGGGCAGGTAACGCTGCGCCATGCAGAAGCGCGACTCGTTGCCGGTGATCGTCTCGAGAATCACGCTCGTATTGGCGTCGCCCTGCAGGATGCGGAAGATCGACGCACCGCCCATGCCGTCGAGCGGCTTGACGACGATATCGCCGTGCTCGTGCAGGAACTCGCGGATCTCGTGCTTGCGCCGCGCGACGAGCGTCGGCGGGCAGACATCCGAGAACCAGGCCGTGAAGAGCTTTTCGTTCGCATCGCGCAGGCTGCGCGGATCGTTGACGACCAGCGTGCCGTCAGCCTGGGCGCGTTCGAGCAGGTAGGTCGCGAAAATGAATTCGGTGTCGAACGGCGGATCCTTGCGCATCAGGATCACGTCGAGGTCAGACAGCCGCCGCCGTGCGGGCGCGGCGCCGAAGTCAAACCAGTGCTTGGTCGAATCGTGCACGGTCAACGGGCGCATCGCGGCGCTCGCCCGGCCGTCGCGCAGGCTCAGATCGGGCATCTCCATGTAGTGGAGCTCCCAGCCCATGGCTTGCGCCGCCAGCAGCAGCGTGAGGGTGGTGTCTTTCTTCGGATTGATGGCACCAATGGGGTCCATGATCACGCCGAGTCTGATCGTCATGGCGCCTGCGCTTTCTGGTTGCTCCTCATGACTCGACACCTTAGCATACGGCCGGTTTTCAACTGAACACCGGATGAGCCAAGCCGATGAGCGCGCCAACCCCAGCCGCTGAGGTCGTCCGCATTGCCACTCGCGGTAGCCGCCTCGCGATCTGGCAGGCGGAGCACGTTCGCGACAGCCTCCTCCGGCATCATCCGGGTCTGCAGGTCGAGCTGCTGGTCATGAAGACGGCCGGCGACAAGATTCTCGATACGCCCCTTGCCAAGATCGGCGGCAAGGGACTGTTCGTCAAAGAACTCGAGCAGGCGATGCTCGAGGGGCGCGCCGATATCGCAGTGCACTCGATGAAAGACGTGCCGGTCGAACTGCCTGCCGAACTGCACATTGCCTGCGTGCTGAAGCGCGAGGATCCGCGCGACTGCCTGCTGTCGCGGACGGGCGGCGATCTGTCCAGCCTGCCGCAGGGGGCTATCGTCGGCACGTCGAGCCTGCGCCGCCGCAGTCAGCTGCGGGCACTGCGGCCGGATCTCGACCTGCACGACCTGCGCGGCAACGTCAACACGCGGCTCGACAAGCTCGCCCAAGGTGAATACCACGCCATCGTGCTTGCGCTCGCGGGCATGAAGCGGCTCGGATTCGATGCCCAGGTCAGCGCGGCATTTGCCACCGAGGAGATGCTGCCGGCGATTGGTCAGGGCATCATCGGCATCGAATGCCGTTGCCACGACACCCGCATCGAGCAGCTCATCAAGGTCCTCGAAGATCGCGAAGCGACAGACGCCATCAGCGCAGAGCGCGCGCTGAACGCCACGTTGCAGGGCGGTTGTCAGGTGCCTATCGCCGGCCTCGCGATCATCGACGGCGACAGGCTCGCACTGTCGGGGCTGGTCGCGAGCCTCGATGGCCGCGAGTTCGTGCGCGCCGCGGCGCAGGGCCTGCGTGGCGACGCGGCAGCCCTCGGCGTGGAGGTCGGCCGCCAGTTGCTCGCGGGCGGCGCGCGGCGCTTGCTCGACGCACTCGAACACCCCTGACCCCCGCGTCTGGGGCCCGCGGTCGCGGGCGATCTCCGCGACGACTACTTGCAAAGCCGGAATGTTGCGGGCAACGTGCGGGGCGCATGGGCACGCTAGGCACCGTTGACCGGTGTGCCCTTCGCCAACGCTCGCATTTCGACGCAGTGGCCAATAGTCTTTGGTTGACAGGATGGGCAATAAAGCTGAAGCCGTGCCGCGCTCCCTCGAAGGGTACGCTGTACTTGTCACGCGGCCTGAAGAACAGGCCGGCCCGCTGATCGCGGAGATCGAACGCCGTGGCGGACAGGTCGTGTTCGCACCGATGATCGTCATTCGCCAGAAGCGTCACGATCCCAAGGCCACCGCCGTCATCAAGCGGCTGCCGGAATTTCACAGTGTCATTTTCGTCAGCAAGAACGCGGTGGACTTCGGCATCGAACTCATCCGCGCGCAGAAGCAGTCACTCGATCACTGCCAAGTGTATGCGGTGGGTGTGGGCAGCGCGAGCCGGCTGCGCGAGCTGGGCGTGATGCAGGTGCATACGCCGCACGCCGAATTCACCTCCGAAGGGCTGCTGAAGTTGCCGGGCCTGTCCTCGCATCAGATCGACGGCGAGAAAGTGCTGATCATGCGCGGCGCCGGCGGGCGCGAGCTGCTCGCGCAAACGCTCACGCAGCGCGGCGCGCGCGCGGAATACTGTGAAGTCTATGAACGCATGATACCCACCGAGCCGCTGTCAGCGACACTGAAAGCCTGCCAGGTCAACGTGCCGGATGTCGGCATCATCACGAGTCTCGAAGCCTTGACCAACCTCGCCGAGAAGATCGATCAGGAGAAACTCGATCTCCTCTATGACGTGCCGCTGCTCGTGGCCGGTGCGCGTACCGCGCAGGAAGTCGAGCGGCTGGGTTTCACGATGGACCCGATGGTGGTCAACAATCCTGGCGATCGGAGCATCGTTGACGCCCTCGAACGCTGGGTCCTCGATGAGCAATGACAAAACCGCTGCGGCGCCACCGGGCACGCCGCCAGCCGCCGCCAGACCGAAACCCGCCGGCGGCCGCCGCAGCAAATGGATCCTGGCCGTCCTGATTGTCGCGGTGGTGGGCGGCTACTCGATCTACTGGAAGCAACGTACCACCGCGCCGCCGCCCGCGCCGCCCGCCGAACTCACGCCGCCGCCGGCGCCGCCGCAAGCGCCGCCGATCAGCGAGCCCGCGCCCGAACCGTTGCCTGAACCGACTGAGCTGCCGCAAGCGCCGCCACCAGCCGCCGCGGCGCTGCCTGACGTTACGCCCGCGGCGCCTGCGCTTGAGGCGCGGGTGGCTGAACTTGAGGCCGCGCTCGCCGCGCTGGCACACACGCCCGCTGAGCCGGCAGTCGTGACGCTGGTGGTGGACGAGGTCAGCGCACTGGTGAGTCTGGCCGAACAGCGGATCGCGCTGGCGCGCGACACGAACGGCGCCGCGTCGGCGCTGCGGGTGGTTGCCTCGCGGCTGACGGGCGGCGAGTTCCTGGCTCAGCGTCGCGCCGTGATGGCCGATCTGGCCGCGCTCGAATCCTTTCGCGATGTGGATGTCGCGGCGCTGTCCGCTGAACTCGCGGATCTGGCCCGCCAGGCGTCCGCCTATACGATCGAAGGCCCCGCGCCGCTCGTGCCCGACGCGCCGGCGACGGACGTTGACGGCTGGCGCGGCCTCGGCATCGCGGTATGGACTTCGCTGCGCGGACTCGTCGAAGTGCGCGAAGCCGATGACACCAGGGATCCGCTGCTGAATCCCGCGTATGCCGCGCTCGCGCGGCAGCAACTTGCGCTGGACCTCACTGCCGCGCGTATCGCCCTGCTGCAGCGGGATGCCGCCGGCTGGCGCGCCGCGCTGGAACCGGCGCTGGCGGAACTCGAACGCCATTTCGACCCCGCCGATCCGGCCGTCACCGCGTGCTTGCGGCGCTTGCGCGAGATCGCGGCCCTCGATATCGCGCCGGTACTGCCGTCGCTCGCGCGCAGTGTCGACGCGCTCGCCGTTGCGCCGCCGCCCGCGCCGGTGACGCCCGTCGTCGAGGCGCCGACGCTGCCCGACGCAGCGCCCGTGCCCGGCCCGGCGGAGGAGACGGCGCTTTGAAACTGCTGCTCGCGATGCTCGCCGCGCTGATCGTCGCGGTCGGCGTTGGGCAGCTGATCTCGGCGCATCCCGGCATTGTCGCAATCAGCTTCGAAGGCAAGGTCGTGCGCCTGAGTCTCGCGCTGTTCGTGCTGCTGAGCCTCGGTGGCACGCTGCTGACACTCGTGCTCCTGCGCTGGGGCTGGCATCTGCTGACGGTGCGCCGCCGCTACCACCGCTGGCAGGGCGAGCGCGCGCGACGCAAGGCGCAGCTCACGCTTAACGACGGCCTGCTCGCGCTTGCGGCCGGTGATTACGCGCGAGCGGAGAAAACGCTCGAGCGCGGGGCGCGCCACGGCGCCAGCCCGGTGCACTACCTCGCCGCCGCGCAGGCCGCCCATGCGCTGAATGCGCCGGCGCGTCGCGACGCCTATCTTGCCCTCGCCGACGACGGTAAGCCGAGCCTGCCGGTTGGCCTGCGGCGCGCCGAGATGCTGCTCGACCAGGGCGAGTTCGGCGCCGCCGAAGCGGCGATTGAGCCGCTCATCGAACGCCATGGAGATTCACGCCCCCTGTTGCAGCTGAGGCATCGCCTGGCCGCGATGCAGGGCCGCCACGAAGACGTCGTCGCGCTGTTGCCTGCGCTACGCAAGTACAGGGTCTATGCGGAGGCGCGCCTCGCTGAACTCGAAGCCGAACTCGCGACGCGGCGGCTCGCGCAGCCCGTCGTCACGCCCGCCGAGGTGCAGCAGATCTGGCAGGGCCTGTCGACCGGCGCGCGTGAACAGGTGCCGGTGCTCAGCGCCTATGTGCGCGCGCTGCTACAGCTGAATGCGGACGACGAAGTCGAAGGCCTGTTGCGCAAGGCGCTCGCCAGGCAGTGGGACCCGCGGCTCGTCGCGCTCTATGGTGACATCGACACCAAGCCGGCCGCGCTGCTCGGTCGCGCCGAAGTGTGGCTCGGCACGCATGCCGGCGATCCGCAGTTGCTGCAGACCCTTGGGCGGCTGAGTTTTCGCGCCGAACTGTGGGGCAAGGCGCGCGCCTATCTCGAAGAAAGTGTGACACGCCAGCCGTCGGCGATCGGTTACCGGCTGCTGGCGGATGTCTACGACAAACTGGGTGAGCCCGAGCTCGCACGCCATCAGCGCGAGCGCGGCCTCGAACTCGCGACCGCCACGAGCGCGGGCCGCCGGGCCTTCCTGCCGGCGCCGCGCTGAGCGCTTGCCGTGTTTCAGCGCGCGGCGCGCGCTTTGTTGCGGCGGTCGATCAGCCGGTTGATGACGGGGGTGAGGATCAGCTCCATCGCGAACACATGCTCGCCCGCGGGCACCACCAGCGTGTCCGGACGCGACATGAACGAGCCCTGCAGCATCTCGAGCAGCCCGCGAAAGTCCGGCATGACCTTGCGCAGGTTCGCGATGTTGATCACGACCATGCTTTCGTCGTTGCTCGGGATCTCGTGCGCCTTGAACGGGTTCGAGGTGTCGATCGTCGGTGTGCGCTGGAAGTTGATGTCGGTGCGCGAGAACTGCGGACAGATGTAATGCACGTAATCCGGCATGCGCCGGAGGATCATCTGCGTGGCGGTTTCGGCACTAGAGCCGCGCACGGCCTGGTCGCGATGAAGGCCGGCCCGCGGCTTTTATCGCGACCAGGCCGGTCGATGATGGCGTCCGGCGCGCCCAACGCCGCCTGCTGCCCGTGATGGCGCGGGGGTGTGCGCTTTGCGTGGGCCGGCGCACCAAGGACCCTGGTCAACATTCCTGACTAGACCGCGCTCCTCGACGAGCCCGCGCCCGCGCTCGTTTTTCGCCAGCCTGCTAGGCATAGTAACCGCATGAACCAGCCTGCGCGGAGCCACGCGCTCTATCTGAGACTGCTGTCGCACGCGACACCCTATCGCGCGATCTTTCTGTGGTCGCTGCTCGGCATGACGGCGCTCGCGGCGACGGAGTGGATGCTGCCGGCCCTGCTGCGCCATCTAGTCGATCACGAATTCGGCGCGGCCCCCGGCAGCTTGTCGCTGGTGATCCCGCTGGCGCTGGTGGCGCTGTTCGCCGTGCGCGGCGTGATGGGCTATGTCGCCACCGTCGGGCTGTCGTCTGTTGCGCAGCGCGTGATGATGGATCTGCGCGCGCGCATGTTTCGCAATCTCGTGGCGCTGCCGGCGATCTTTTTCGACAACCGCACCGCCGGCGAACTTTTGTCGAAGTTCACGTTCGACGTGACACAGGTCGCGCAGGCTGCGACGCACTGTGTGACGGTGCTCGTGAAGGACACGGTGGTGATCGTCGCGCTGCTCGCCTATCTGATGTTTCTGAACTGGCGGCTCGCGGTATTCCTGCTCGTGCTTGGGCCGCCGGTGGCATGGCTTATCCAGCGCGTGTCGCACCGCTTGCGCGCGATGAGCCGGCGCCTGCAGGGCTCGATGGGGGAGGTGAATTCAGTGGCCGAGGAAGCGATCGGCGGCCATCGCGACATCAAGATCTTCGGCGGTCAGGCCTATGAGGCCGGGCGTTTCGAGCAGGCGATCAACAATGCGCGCAAGTTCCAGATGAAAGTGATCGCGACCAGCGCCGCCACCGAGCCCCTGGTGCAGATGCTGATCGCGCTCGGCATCGGCATGATGATGGTGTTCGCGCTGCGCGAAGCCGCCGCCGGCAGCATGACGCGCGGCGACTTCGTGTCTTTCGTCACCGCGACTGCGCTGTTGCTGCCGCCCGTCAAACGGCTGACAAGCGTCAACGAGTACCTGCAGCGCGGACTCGCGGCGGCGGAGAGCATCTTCGGTCTGATCGACGAAGCGGCCGAACCGGCCGGCGGCGATCTGCTGCTGGAACGCGCGCGCGGCGAAATTGTGTTTGAGGGCGTCACGCATGCGTATGGCGAGCATATCGTGCTCGATCACATCGATCTGCAGATCAGGGCCGGTGAGTCGGTGGCTTTCGTCGGCCCGTCTGGCGGCGGCAAGACCAGCCTGGTCAATCTCGTGCCGCGCTTCTATGTGCCACAGGCCGGCCGTGTGCTCGTCGACGGCCATCCCGTCGACAGCCTGAAGCTCGATTCGCTGCGCGCTGCAATCGGCTACGTGGGCCAGCATGTGGTGCTGTTCAATGACAGCGTCTACAACAACATCGCTTACGGCGCGTTGCGCGACGTGCCGCGCGCGCGGGTGGAAGCTGCGGCGGACGCAGCTTTCGTCTGCGACTTCGTGCGCGCGCTGCCGGAAGGCTTCAACACCCTGATCGGCGATGACGGCCTGCGCCTCTCCGGTGGCCAGCGCCAGCGCCTCGCGATCGCCCGCGCGCTGCTGAAGGATGCGCCGATCCTGATCCTCGACGAAGCCACGTCCGCGCTCGACGCCGATTCCGAACGTCGCATTCAGCAGGCCCTCGGCGGGCTCCGCCAGGGCCGCACGTGCCTGATCGTCGCCCATCGCCTGTCGACGATCGAAGGCGTCGACCGCATTGTCGTCATCGAAAACGGCCGCATCGCCGAACAGGGCACGCATCGCGAACTCATCGCTCGCGGCGGCGCCTATGCGCGCCTCTACGCCCTGCAGCGCGAAAGCGGAGAACTGATCGGTTCCTGATACGTGCAGGAGGGTGCGGGGCGGAATTTCGGGATCTGCCCCGGCATTTCGCCTCTCAGCCGGCGTTTCTGGCCAGATAGATCGTCTGCGTGAACGGTCGATCCTGCAGCGGATTGTGGAAGGTCACGGGCTCGGCCCACGCTTGTGCGAAGGCACCGGCGAGGCGCGCGGTGAAGGCGTCATCGGGTGCTTCATTGGACCACAGGCCGAAGATGCCGCCGGCTTTCAGATGGGTGGCCAGTGCGCGCAGGCCTTCAGGCCGATAAAAGCCGCGGCTGCGCGTGTCGAGCAGGGCTTCAGGTGAGTGATCGATGTCGACGAGGATGGCGTCGAAGCGCCGCCCAGGCTGCGTGGAGTCGAAGCCTTCACCGGGCGCGGCGAGCGCAAAGAAGTCGCCGTGCACGAGGTGGCAGCGCGGATCTGCGAGCAGTCCCGGCCCGAGCGGCAACAGACCTTCGCGATGCCAGTCGAGCACCGCGTCCAGCATTTCGACCACCAGCAGCGAAGATACGTCCTTGTGCTCCAGCACCGCGTGGGCCGTGTAGCCCATGCCCAGACCACCGACCACGATGTCGCGCCCCGGGATCTTCAGCGCCGCGATGCCGAGCCACGCCAGCGCCACTTCGGACACGGTGAACAGGCTCGACATCAGGAATTCGTCGTCGAGCTTGATCTCGAGCGCGTCCAGGTCGAGCCGCAGCTCGCGTCTGCGTCGCAGGCTGATGACGCCGATCGGCGTTTCGCGATAACCGAGCTCCTCGAAATACTTGCTCATCGGTCGGGCACCTCGGCGAATTCGCCATTGCGTGAGGTCAGGAAGCGGCTGTACATCCTGCGCTCAATCGCGTGGCGCGAAAACCGTGCAGCGCGTCAGCGGCGCCGGGCCGCAGGCCCGGACTTTGACGACACCCGGCGAAAGAGGCATCGTTCGCGCCAGTACGATGGAGGGTGCAGTCGATGAGTAAAGTCCGGTTCGAAACCCGCGGTGCGGTCGCTTATGTGACGATCAATCGCCCCGAGCGCATGAACGCCTGCGACTTCGATACCTACGGGCAACTCGCCCGCGCCTGGGAAACCTTTCGCGACGATCCCGCGCTGCGCGTGGCGATCCTCACCGGTACCGGCGAGCGCGCGTTCTGCGTCGGCAGCGACATCAAAGCGAACTACGGCGACGGCCGCGCCGACAAAGAGCCGCTGAACCCGTTGTTCCCGGTGCTTTCCACCATGACCAAACCCATCATTGCGGCCATCAATGGCCACTGTAACGGCGGCGGGCTCGAACAGGCGCTGGCCTGCGACATCCGCGTCGCCGCCGAACATGCGCAACTGGGTCTGGGCGAAGTCTTGATCGGCCTCTTGCCCGGCGGTGGCGGCACGCAGCGCCTGCCGCGGCTGATCCCGCTCGGCCGGGCCTTGGAGATGCTCTATACCGGCGGCCGCATCGAGGCGGCGGAAGCGTGGCGGCTGGGCCTTGTCGACCACGTGGTGCCGGCCGCGACGTTGATGGCGAAGTGCGAGGCGATTGCCGCCGCGATCGTGCGCGCCGCGCCGCTCGCCGTGCAGAAAATCCGCGAAGCCGTGATGCGCGGGCGCGATCTGCCATTGGCCGCGGGACTCGACGTCGAACGCGATCTCTTCGAGTTCCTGCGCGACACCGCCGACGCCGTGGAAGGCGCGGCGGCGTTTGCCGCGAAGCGCGCGCCCGACTGGCACGGGCGGTAACACATGCCGCTCAGCGACAACGACCCGCGCGTCTTCTTTGCCGCCGAGCGCACGCTGCTCGCGTGGCTGCGCACGGGGCTCACGATCATCGCGATCGGCGTGATGCTCGAGCGTTTCGAGCTCTTCATTCGTCTGCTGTCATTGCAGCACGTGGCGCCAGCGGACGACGCGCACGTCTCGGCGTTACTCGGGGTGGGCTTCGTGTTCGTGGGCGCGCTCGCGATAGTCACGGCGGTGATTCAACACGGCCGTTTCATCGCCACGCTGACAGCGAGCGACCTGCCGCCGCGCTACGCCCGCGGCTTCGCGGTGTTCCTGTCCCTGGCGATTGCCTTGCTCAGCCTCGCGCTCGCCGGCTATCTGTTGCTCGGCCTGCGCTGAGGCTGGCGGGCGCAGACGGCCAGCCGTGTCTCGCGGTACGATGACCGGAAAACGTGGCCAGCCATCCGGGGGACAGCATGGACGACATCGCAAAGTATTCCGACGCTGATGCGCTACATCGGCAACGTGCTGAACGTGACGCTGAACATCGTGCTGGTGGCCGCCATCCTTGGTTACTTCGGCATCGAGACCACCAGCTTCGCCGCCCTGGTGGCCGGTGCCGGTATCGCGATCGGCGCCGCCTGGGGTGGGTTGCTGGCGAATCTCGCGGCGGGCGCATCCCTGATCGTGCTCAAACCCTTCAAGGTGGGCGATTTCGTGACCGTCGGTGGCATCACCGGCACGGTGACGGAAATCGGCCTGTTAGCGACCGCCATTGACACGCCCGACAACGTGATGACGATCATCGGCAATGGCAAGATCTTCGGTAATCCTGCGTGACGTGGGGCAGGCGAGTGGTGGTCACGCGCTCACGCGAAGCGATCACCGGCCTGCCGCCGTTGATCTGGATCAAGCGGCGTGCACGGGCGGCCGCCGCTGCTTGAACTCGCCGGCGCACCCGCTGTTCCAACGGTTCCCCACCCAGCACATGGAGTCACGACTGATGAGCACCTACCTGAACGAACCCGTCCACACCCTGAACCGTCGCGAACTGCTGGTGGCCGGTGCAGGTGTCGCCGTCGCCGCGACCCTCGGCGGCATGCGCAAAGCCACGGCGGGCAGTGCCGCCCACGTGCTGCCGCCACTGCCCTATGCCGACAACGCGCTGGCGCCGGTGATCTCCGCCAACACCGTCGGCTTCCACTATGGCAAGCACCACGCCGGCTATGTCGCCAAGCTCAATGAGCTGACGGCCGGCACCGAGTTCGCCGACAGCACGCTGGCGCAGATCGTCGCCGCCACCGTCGGCAAAGCGGACAAGGCCCCGATCTTCAACAACGCCGCGCAGATCTGGAACCACACCTTTTATTGGCAAAGTCTGCGTCCGAACGGCGGCGGCGAACCGCCAGTCGCGCTGAAGCTGAAGATCGACGAGGCCTTCGGCAGCGTCGATCAACTGAAGGCGGAACTCCTCGCCGCCGCGACCGGCCAGTTCGGCAGCGGTTGGGCCTGGCTCGTGAAAGACGGCGACACCCTCGCCGTGATGAAAACCCCCAACGCCGAACTGCCGCTGACCAGCGGCAAGACGCCGCTGCTGACCATCGACGTGTGGGAACACGCCTACTACCTCGACTATCAGAACCTGCGTGCGGACTACGTGAAGGCGGTGCTCGCGAAGCTCATCAACTGGGCGTTCGCCGCGAAGAACCTCGGTGTCTGATCGCTCTGGGCACCCGATCACGTGGCGATCAACGGCATTCTGGCCATCGGCCGAACGAAGGCGCATTCGCATCGCGGCGGGCCCGGCAGCCGCTTCTGGATCGGGCAATGGGACGACTCGGACATCGGCCTCTACTTTGCCGACTGCCCGTCCGGCGTCCACGACCTGCTGTGCCTGAACTATCGCCGCTGCGGTCCCGCCGGGGGGCGACGGTGGCGCATGCCGATCAGGCACTGGACTGCAGGATCACGTTCGTTGCCGCCGGCTTTGAATCCGTCATTCGCGGGCTGCGGACCGAAGCCGTGTTCGGCGCTGCCCGGCGCGATGGCGGATGAGTGGCCGGGGTGAGCGCCTTCCCGCGCCACGCGCGCCAAACGTAGGCTGTACGGATCCGGGCGTCATCTGTCCCGGCGACCATCAGCAGGATCGCCCATGAACTTCGACTTCGATGACACTGAACTCAGCTTCCAGGCGGCGCTGCGTCGCTATGCCAGTGAGCGTCTGCGGCCAATGTCAGCGCGCTGGGATCTGGGGGAGCGCTTGCCGCGCGCGATAGTGGCGGAACTTGGGGAACTGGGTGTGCTCGGCATTCGCGTGCCCGTGGAATTCGGCGGCAGCGATGGCAGCTATCTGCTGGCCGGCATTGCGGCGGAGGAGCTGGGGCGAGGGGATCTGAGCATTACGCTATTGCTGCAGCTGTCCCTGATCGCGGCGGATCTGATCGGCGCCCATGGCGGGCCGGCGTTGCGCGCGCAACTGCTGCCGAAGATCGCCACCGGCGAGCGCATCGTGGCCTTTGGGCTGACAGAGCCGGGCGCGGGCTCGGACGCGGCAGCCATCCGCAGCACCGCGCAACAGGATGGGGATAGCTGGATCCTCAGCGGCGAGAAGGCGTCCATCAGTCTGGCCGGCTTCGCGGATGACTGCATCGTCTTCGCGCGCCTGCAAGGTGAAACCAGCGTGCCGCACGGGATGGGAGCATTCGTGGTCCCCCTCGATGCGCCCGGCGTCAGCCGCGAGGTGTATCAGAGTGTCGGCGAGAAACTCAGCGAGCGTGGTGCTCTGCGCTTCGATGCCGTGCGCGTGCCCGCGCATCATCAGCTTGGCGGTGCCGGCAGTGGTTTCATACAGGCGATGGAAGCCTTCGACTACAACCGTGCGATCATCGCGCTCGCCTGTCTCGGCACGGCGGCGCAGTCACTCGATGAAACCATCGCCTACACCAAAGCCCGCCACACCTTCGGCAAGCCGCTCGCACAGCGCGAGGGAGTGGCCTTTCAGGTGGCCGAACATCTCACGCACGTCGCCGCGGCCCGTCACCTTGCCTATCACACCCTGTGGTTGCGCGATCAGGGGCGTGGACATACGAAGGAGGCGGCGATGGCGAAGTGGTATGCGCCAAAGATCGCGCTTGAAGCCATTCACGCCTGTGTGGTGCTGCACGGGTGGGTGGGGTATGACCAGACCCTGCCGTTCGGTCAGCGCTTGCGCGACGTGATGGGGCTCGAGATTGGCGACGGCACGCCGGAGATCATGAAGGGCGTGGTGGCGCGCGAGGTGTACGGGCGCGAGTTCACGGCGTATCGATGAGGGGAGCGGTGGACGTGTCATCGGCCTGGTCGCGTGCGGGCATCAGCGTCGTGCGCCCGTCGATCCCGAATTCCGCGGCCGTTGCCGGCGGGCGACGGAACGCCGTGTCGGTTCATTTCGATGCCGCAGGGGTTTCCATCAGGCCACGCAGGTCTTCCTCCCAGCCGGCCAGGTTGCGCAGTGCGCGTGCGCGCTGTTTCGGCGTGGTGTGCGCGTGCACCTCGGCGATGAGCTGGCAGTTGTAGCGGGTGAGGGCGGCCTTGTATTCGCGATCGGCCGCGCGCGGTGATTCGAGAAAACTGGCGGACAGCGCGGTAAGCATCGCCGCCGCGGCCTGGGCGCGTCCGGCGTGGGGCAATGCTGCAATCTCCTGCAGGGCGGCGAGGGTGTCCCGCTGGCGGGCTTCGCGTTCCGCGAGCCAGCGCGCGGCACTATAAGGGGATGCATCGATGCGCCGGGTCAGCAGGTCTTTCTGTTCGCGGCTCAGGCGGCCGTACAGATCCTGTGCGGCGCCGATGGCCTCCTTCGCCGTTCGTTTGCGCTGCTCGGCGAGGGTGCCGCCAAGCGCTTCTTCCCGCAGTTCCGCGTTTGCTTCGGCATAGCGACGCGCCAGCAGCGCGCGTTGCTCGCTGCTCAGGCTGGCGCTGAGGGTCGCGAATGCGGGCAGGCCCTGAGTAAGCCCGTCGTAGAACGCGTTGCGGATGTCGGTGTTGACGCGGCAGATGCGGTCCGCCGTCAGTGCCTCGTGCGCAGTCGAACGGAGCGCGGCAATGACCTCGGCATAGCGTACGAGCTGCGTGGCGCGATGCCAGCGGAACCAGTCACGCAGGGAGGCGCGCATGGTCACTTTCTGCGTCGGGTTCAGTTCGAGGTAGGAGTCGAGCCACCAGTAGGCGAGTGTCGGGCCGCGTTGGTAGAAGATCGGCAGGGTGCTGCAGCCGGCGAGCAGCAGCAGGATCACGAGCAGCCACAGACGGGTCGGTCGGCGGGTGGGGCGTTCAGTCACGAGTCATGACGGAGGCGGTGGGTGGCGGGCCATGGGGGCGCGCTGCGGCATCCGACTCGTTTTCCGTTGGTGAATCGTTACCTAAGCATCGATGCCTCAAACTGTCCACCGCTGTGCTTGCAGTTGTTTGCACTCCGCGTGACGAAGTGCGCTGCGGTGGGCCAGGGCGGGCTGGATAATCGGAGCCCCTGTCGCTGGTGTCGCCATGTCCCGTCTGCTCTGCACGCTGCTCGTCTTCATGCTCTGGCTCGGCACGGCCGCCGCGCGTGAGTCCCGGATGTCGTTCGAGATAGACAAGTCCGCGCAGCACGCGGCGATGCGTCATGCGCGGGATCTGGTGGTGTTCGCGCAGTCCGAGCTGAATCTGAAGCTCGACTGGAGCGACGCCAGTGTGCGTCACGTCGAGGAGCTTGCCGGCTCCCTGCATGCGGATTTCCGCCGCCAGCGGGCGAGTGCAGCCGACATCGCCCCGCTGGTGACGATGATCGGCAGTTACCTCGGCGAGGTACTGCGCCGGAATCACGGTGCGCAATGGGGCTGGGTGTCGGTGAACGGCCACCGCGTCCTGGGCCTGAAGGCCGAGCAGACCGGCGCCCTGTTCACGCCGATCGAAACCGCGAAGCGTCGCGTGCATCACGGGGCTTCGAGCAATTTGTGGCGCACGTATCAGGTAAAGGCGGGCTCATAGGGCAGGTTTCGATATTCATGCGCGCCTCGCGGGGGCGCCGCCCGTAACCTGCTGAGACCAGCGCCGTCCAACTTTGCTTCACTCTCGCCGAGCGGGTGACGACATGGCGCTCCCACGCCGTCCGCGGTGGGCTGGCCTACTTCAGATCTGAGCCGCAACTTGCGTCGCCCCTGCTTCCGCCAGCGTGGCGATGGCTGCGTCCGCGTAGCCGATTTCGCGCAGGACTTCCGCGCTGTGTTCGCCGAGACGCGGTGCGTGGCGCCGCACCGACGGCGGTGATTCCGTCCACACGCTGCCGGGCGCCATCTGCCGGTACGCGCCCTCGCTCGGGTGTTCGACGACCTTGAAATAGCCGGTGGCTGCAAGCTGCGGATCGTCGACCAGGGATTCCAGCGTGTTCAGCGGCATGGCCGGGATGTCGGCCTGCTCGAACAGGGTCAGCCATTCGGCGGTGCTGCGCGTGCGGAGGATGTCGGCGATCATCCCGTAGAGATCGGCGATGTTGTTCGTGCGCGAGGCGAAAGTCGCGAGGCGCGGGTCGCGGTCGAAGTCTTCAGCCCGGCCGAGCATCGCGAAAAAGCGGCGCCAGTGCTGATCGGTGTAGATCAGCGTGCAGACATAGCCGTCCTGCGTGGCGAACGGGGTACGCTCACGGGCCAGCATGCGCGGATAACCGGGCGATCCTTCGGGTGGTTCGAAGGTCGCGCCGGCGAGGTGTTCGCCCAGCATGAACGGCACCATCGTTTCGAACATCGGCACATCGACCGCCTGTCCGACGCTGGTTTTTTCACGGCGATACAGCGCCGCACACACCGCGTTCACCGCCGCCATGCCGACGCTGCGGTCGATCATCGCAATGGGCACATAGCGCGGCACGCCGTCGCCGACGCGCGCGATTAGCGAGGGCAGGCCCAATACACCCTGGATCAGATCGTCATACGCGGGCTTCGCGGCGTACGGGCCGTGCTGGCCATAGCCGAAGCAGCCCACGTAGATGAGCCGCGGGTTGCGGGCCGACAGCGCGTCCCAGGTCAGGCCGAGCCGCGCCATCGCCTGCGGGCGGACGTTGTACACAAGCACATCAGCGGACTCGATCAGCTTCAGCAGCGCGGCGTGTGCTGCGGGCTGCTTCAGATCGAGTACAAGACTGCGCTTGTTGCGGTTGGTGTGCAGGAAGCTCGCGCTCATGCCGACATGCCGCGCAGGTCCGAGCGCGCGGGTGCTGTCGCCGCCCGGCGGTTCGACCTTGATCACGTCCGCACCGAGATCGCCGAGCATCTGGGTCGCAAACGGGCCCATCAGTACGGTGGTCAGATCAACCACGCGTACGCCGTCGAGCGCGCCGCTCATCGGGTGCGGCCCCGCCGCTTCGTTCGCTGGAAAGTCATGGGTACCGCCGGTTGTGGAATCTCGCTGCATTCTAGGAGGGTCGCGTGTCCGCCGCATCCTGCGCAACGAAGATCCGGGTCTTTACCCCATCCGCGCAATTGCCGGCACCCGGCCGGGTCTGTAAGGTTGCCGGGCTTTTCATCCCCCCGACTCTGAAGGAGCATACGACGATGGCGGCTTACCTGATTGCTCACGTCAAAGTGAAAGACCCCGCGAAGATGCAGGCATACGCTGCGCAGGCGGGTGCGACTTTCGCGCCTTTCGGCGGTGCGCCGACGGTACGCGGCAAAGTCGTTGAAGTGCTGGCGGGGTCGCACGGCGGCCAGGCCGCGCTGATCGTGAAGTTCCCGGACGCGAAATCCGCGCACGACTGGTACCACTCAGCCGCCTATCAGGCGCTGATCCCGCAGCGCGATGAAGCGATGGAGCCGACGTTCGTCGTCATCGAAGAACCGACCTGAGCGGCGTTCAGCGGCGCGTCTGGCCGCTCGGCAGCCGTCCCCGCAGGGCCGCAACGGCGCCCTGATGGCGGTCTCGCGCCACGCTGGCCGTCGCGGGGTCTGTTCCCTGCTGGCGCCGGTCACGCGGTCTGACGTGTGGGCCGGAACGCGCGCACGCGTTGGCGCAGGGCCTCGGTGCCGGTCGGCGCGTCGGCGTAGTGCAGCAGGCTGTACAGACGGCTGATGTCGCGCACCGCCGGCGCCAGATCGGCGCGCGCGTCGGCGATGCGCTCGGCGTATTCGAGCGGGCCTTCGTGCGCATCGCGCGCGAAACCAATGCGCGCGAGACGGCGGCAGAATTCCGCGTACGCGCGCGTGGCCGGCCCGCCGCGCGGCCGGCGACCGCGCATCAACCACCAGCCGAGCGCGGCGAGGAACAGCGCAAGCGCACAGGTCAGGGCAATCACGAGATCGGCCACGCTGACATCCTGCACCCCCAGGCTTGCCATCAGATCGCGCTGGCGCTGCGGTGAGTAACCGAGCACCCACTGGCTCCACTGATAGTTCGCCGCGTCCCACAGCTGGCGCGCATTGCGCCACATCGCCACCGCCGCCGCGTTGTCGCTCAGCATCTTGAGCGGCGCTTCAGCGGCATGAAACTCGCCGATGCCGAGCGATACGCGTTCCGGGGCGACGGCGGCAGTCGGGTCCACGCGCACCCAGCCCTGCTGCGGCAGATAAACCTCAGACCACGCATGCGCGTCACGCTGGCGAATCAGCATGTAGTCGCTGACACCGTTGAACTCGCCGCCCTGATACCCGGTCACGATGCGCGCGGGGATGCCACTCGCGCGCATCAGCACCACGAAGGCCGCCGCATAGTGTTCGCAGAAACCCTGTTTGGTGTCGAACAGAAAGCCGTCGATAGGGTCGCCGTCGAGCGCCGGCGGGGTCAGCGTGTAGGCATACGGATCGGCGGCGAAGTGCGCGAGCGCCGCCTGGATCACAGCGTTGTCATCGCGGGCCTCGGCGCGCCAGCGCGCGGCGAGCTCACGGCTGCGCGGATGCGCGGACGCCGGCAGCGCGAGCGCCGTGCGCCGTTCGTCGTCGGTGATGTCGGGCAGACTGTAGGCGGTTGCTGATTCAAGCGTGTAACGCATGCGCTTCTTCACCGGTAGCCGTGCGATCAGTTCCAGGGCGCGCGTCGAGCGCCCGGCATTGCCCGTGGCGGTGACGGCGTCGAGCCCGAGCAGCCAGCGCTCGCCATGGGGTTCGAGCAGGATCTCATAGCGAAAGCGCGCGCCGCGCGCGATGACCGCTGCCGCACTGCCGGCCCGGGCCACGTCACCCGCCTGCCAGCGCCGTCCGTCCGTTTCCCACAGCACCGGGCCGCGCCAGTACAGATCCCGCGCACGCGGGCGGGCACCGTCGAACTGCACCCGGAAGGCGACTTCGTCCGACATGCCGAGGTTCGCAATGCGGCCGATCTCCATCTGATCCGACAGCCCCGTCACGCCGTGATCGTCCGCGCCCGGCATCCCCCACAGCGGCCCTGTCAGCCGCGGAAACAGCACGAAGCAGCAGATCATCACCGGCACGCTCTCGGCCACCATGCGCGCCGCGAGGCGCGCGCAGGCGACATCACTGAGCTGCGGCGGGCTGTTGAAGCGTGCCAGCGCCGCGGTGATCACCACCGTCACGCCGAGCAGGAAGGCGGCGGTCGCTATCGCCTGCGAATAGAAGAAGTTGGTGACGACGAGAAAGTAGGCGAGGAAACACACGACATAGAAGTCGCGCGACTCTTTCATTTCGAGCAGCTTCAGTCCGACGAGGCCGCTCAGCAGCGCGACACCGGCGTCGCGCCCCATCTGCCCCTGATAATGGTTGTAGACGACTGCAAACAGCAGCAGCGCGCCGATCTGGGTGAGCACCCACAGCCCCCGATTCTCGCGGTTCGGCAGTTTCACCTGCCGGTAAGCCCCGAGCAGGCGCCAGGTGAGCAGCAGCACGAAGATCAGCGGCAGCAATGGCGGCAGGCGCGTGACATGCGGCGCCAGCGCCAGCGTGATGCCGCCGCAACACCACAGCAGATCGCGCGCCGTGATCCCGCCGCGCACGCTCATGCCGCTGGCCACAGGGCAAGCGCGCGCAGCGCGCGGGCGCGTTGCGCCGGCCCGCTGTCCGGCGCGAGCCGCAGGTTCGGTAGGTCGAGACCGTAGCGCTCGCCGCGTGCGTCCAGTGTCACCACCCATTGCGCGAGCTGTGACAGGCGCGACTCGATGTCGCCCAGCGGCGCGGTGTCGGCCCAGCGCAACCAGTGCAGCCCACTGCCGCCGTGCAGCTTCTTCACCAGCAGGTGTTCGCTGCGGGCCGATGCCTTCCAGTGAATGCTGCGCAGGGAATCGCCGGCGACGTAGCTGCGCAAGCCGGCGAAATCGTCGACGCCCGCGCCGTTGCCGCCGTCGTCACCGACGCCAGACGCGCCGCCGCCAGGCGGCAACGCGCCGCGCGGCGTCGGATATACGAGGCACTGGCTGTCGTTGCGCAGGTAGGCCCAGGCGCGCAGCAGGCCGAGCGGATAGCGGCTCGCGATCTCCACGCGGCCCAGCGCGAGCCAGCCGCGTCGCGCGCTGGGCACCTCGATCATGATGCACGTGGACGCGTCTTCAGCGGTGGAGCTTTCGACCGCGCGCCCGCTCACCGGCCCGCGCAACCACTGCCAGCGGCGCGGTGACAGCTGGCGCAGCAGCAGGCCATGACGCGCATGCCCGCTGTGATCGGCGAGCATCAGTGCGAAGCGCGCCGGGTGGCCCGCAAACACCGGTTCAACCGTGACGCCGGCGAGACCGAGGCCGGCGAGATTGCGCCAGGTATGCAGCATCGTCGTGAACATGAGACCGACGAGCAAGAAGGCGAGGATATAGGCGAGCGCATTGTCGTAATTGATCGCCCCGATCAGCATCAGGCCAATGACGCCGAGGAACACCGCGCCGGCCCGCGACGGGACGATGTACACGCGTTTGCGATCGAGAATCTCCAAGGCGGTAGCCGGCCCGCGCGCGACGGCTTCAGGAAACCGGCACCGCGCGCAGCAGCTGCTCGACGTGCGTGTGGGCCGCCTGGCCCGCCTCGCGCGCCATCAGCCGGTGGCCGGCGACGCTCGGCAGCACGGCCTTCAGATCTTCGGGTATCACGTGGCCGCGGCCGTGCACCAGCGCCCAGGCGCGCGCGGCACGCAGCAGCGCGAGCCCCGCGCGCGGCGACAGGCCGTGCGCGAGGCCCGGCATCTCACGGCTGCGCGCGAGCAGGTTCTGCAGGTAGTCGAGCAGCGGCTCGGCCACGTGGACGGTGTCGACCTGCGCCTGCAGCGAGATCAGTTCTTCGGCACTGCAAACCGGCGTCAGGCCCGCGAGCAGCGCGCGACGGTCCTGCCCCTGCAGCAGTTCGCGCTCGGCGGCGCGGCCCGGATAGCCGAGTGAGAGCCGCATCAGGAAGCGATCGAGCTGGGATTCGGGGAGCGGATAGGTGCCCACCTGATCGCTCGGGTTCTGGGTGGCGATCACGAAGAACGGCGCCGGCAGCGGCATGGCGCGGCCTTCGAGCGTGACCTGGTGTTCTTCCATCGCCTCGAGCAGCGCGCTCTGCGCCCGCGGCGTGGCGCGGTTGATTTCATCGGCGAGCAGCACCTGCGTGAACACCGGGCCCGGATGAAAGCGGAAATCCCCGTTGTTGCGGTCGTAGACCGACACGCCGAGGACATCGGCCGGCAGCAGGTCGCTCGTGCACTGGAGGCGCTGGTAGGACAGTCCCAACAGCCGTGCGAGCGCATGGGCGAGGGTGGTCTTGCCCACGCCGGGCAGATCTTCGAGCAGCAGATGGCCGCCGGCCAGCAGGCAGGTGACCGCCAGCCGCAACACGTCCGTCTTGCCCAGCACTATGTTGGCGGCGGCGCTGACGATCGCCTCGATGCGCTGGTTGGCGTCGGCGGCGGCCTTCGGTTTGAACGAGGTAATGCTCACGGGATGTCGACTCTCCTGTCAGGGTCATCCGTGCCAGACTGCAGCCCAGCGCTTTTGCAGCCGATACCGGAAACGGACGGCCGCAGAAGCGCGACCGCTCGATAGATTTTAGCTGCGCGCGGCGCACAGACTTTAGCACGCTGTGCCGGCTTCGCGACTGGCCGCCAGCAGGCCGTCGGCGTGGCCTCCCATGACGATTGCAGAGGAATTCAGCGGTGGAAAAATACGACTACATCGTCATCGGCAGCGGGCCGGCCGGCCAACGTGCGGCCATCCAGGCCGCCAAGCTCGGCCGCACCGTGCTGCTCATCGAACAGCAGTTTCGCATCGGCGGACACTGCGTGCACACCGGCACCATCCCCAGCAAGACACTGCGCGAGGCCGTGCTCTATCTCAGTGGCTGGCGACAGCGCGGCTTCTACGGCCGCAGCTATCGCGTGAAGGAACGCATCACGGTGGACGACCTGATGCAGCGCCTCGACATCACGATCCGCCATGAGATAGAAGTATTACAACACAAGCTTCACCGCAACTACGTGACCACGGTCGCAGGTCGCGCGGAGTTCGATTCGCCGCACCGGCTGCGCATCCAGACCGCCGACGAAGACGCCCGGCCAGTCCACGGTGACGTGATCCTGATTGCAACGGGCTCGCGCCCGCTGCGGCCGGCGAACGTGCCCTTCGACGGCGTGCACGTCGTCGACAGCGATGAAATCCTGCGCATGCAGGATCTGCCGCGCAACGTCGTGATCGTCGGCGCCGGCGTCATTGGCATGGAGTACGCGTCGATCCTCAACGCGCTCGATATCCATGTGACCGTCGTCGACGGCCGGAACGAAATTCTCGGTTTCCTCGATCGCGAGATCGTCGATGAGTTCGTGCATCATCTGCGCGATCGCGGTGTCGCGCTGCGGCTCGGTGAGACGGTCGAGGCGGTGGAACTGATGGAGCGCAACAATGTGCGCGTCAGCCTGCAGAGCGGCAAGCGGCTGCGTGCCGACATGGTGCTGTTCGCGTCGGGGCGCTGCGCGAACACCGACACCCTGCGGCTCGACAATGCCGGTTTAACGACCGACGACAAGGGCAGGCTGCGCGTCGATGAATTTTTCCGGACGGAGGTCGAACATATCTACGGTGCCGGCGACGTGATCGGCTTCCCGGCGCTGGCGTCGACGTCGATGGAACAGGGCCGACAGGCGGCGTGTCATGCGTTCAACGGGCCGCTGATCGGCGAGAACAAGTGCCCGTCGCCTTACGGTATCTACGCGGTGCCCGAAATGAGCGTCGTCGGCAAGACCGAGGAAGAGTTGCGCGCGGAGAAGATTCCGTATGAAAGCGGCATCGCGCGCTTTCGAGAAACTTCGCGCGGTCAGATTCTGGGGCTCCGCGAAGGCCTGCTCAAGCTGCTGTTCCATCTCGAGGATCGCCGCCTGCTCGGCGTGCATATCGTCGGTGAAGGGGCGACGGAACTCGTGCACATCGGCCAGGCCGTGCTGGCGCATGAAGGCAAACTCGAGTTCTTCGTCAACGCGGTGTTCAACTATCCGACGCTCGCCGAGGCCTACAAGGTCGCCGCACTCGACGCGTACAACAAGATGTGAGGCGGCGGCATCGCAGACGCGCGGCAGCGCTCAATCGCCGGCGATAGTCATCTCGCCGAGCAGCAGCGACCCACACTGGATGCTGCCGCGCCGTTCGAGATCATTGCCCGCCGCCGCCAGCGTCGCAAACATCTCGCGCAGATTGCCGGCGATCGTGATCTCCTCGACCGGATAGGCGAGCGCGCCGTTGTCGACCCAGAAACCGCTGGCGCCGCGCGAATAGTCACCGGTCAGCATGTTCACCCCGAAGCCCATCAGGTCAGTGACCAGCAGCCCGCTGCCCATCTGACGCAACAGGGCGTCGAAGTCGAGTCCCTGATCGGTGACGATCAGGTTGTGGATGCCTCCAGCGTGGCCGGTAGGGTCCATGCCGAGCCGCCGCGCCGAATAGCCGTCCAGCACATAACCCGCCAACACGCCGCGCCCGACGAGCAGGCGCTGGCGGGTCGCCATGCCTTCCGCATCGAACGGCGCGCTGCCGAGGCCGCGCGGCAGATGCGGCTGTTCGTCGATCGAGATGAAGTCCGGCAAGATCTGCTGGCCGATGCTGTCACGCAGGAAGCTCGTCTCGCGATAGAGATTCGGCCCTGACACCGCCGACACGAGATTGCCGATGAGCCCGGTGGCGAGGCGGTTCTCGAACAGCACCGGCGCCTTGCAGGTCTTCAGCTTGCGCGCGCCGAGCTTGGCGACGGTACGCGCCGCGGCCCGCTGGCCTACCCTCTCCGGTGCTTCGAGTTCGCTGGCGCGACGCGCCGTCGTGTACCAGTAGCCGCGTTGCATGGCGCCATCCCGGCTGCCAAGGACTGTGCAGCTGAGGCTGTGGCGGCTTGCGCGGTATACGCCGCTGAAGCCCTGGGTGTCGGCGTAGGCATGCAGGCTGCGATAACGGCTGACGGCCGCCTCATCGACCTGGCTCACCTCGCGCTCGGCGTCGCGCGCGGCCGCTTCACAGCGCAGTGCGAGCGCGATGGCGGCGTCTGGATCGAGCTCCCACGGGTGATCGAGATCGAGTTCGGGGATCTGGCGCGCCAGCAGTGTCGGGTCGATCAGGCCGGCATAGTGGTCCGGTTCGGCGTCGGCGGCGATGCGCACGGCTGCCGCAACCGTGTCGGCGATGGCCTCGGCGCTGAAATCGGTGGTCGTCGCCGAGCCTTTGCGCTGACCTTGGTAGACCGTGACGGCCAGCGCTTTGTCGCGATGATATTCGAGGGTTTCGACCTCCCCGCCGCGCACGCCCACGGACAGGCCGTTGCCGGCGTTGACGGAGACGGCTGCCGTGCAGCCGGCGCGCTTCGCGACCTCGACCGCGCGGGCGGCGACGTCGAGTGCGGTCTGGTTCGAGATCAGGGTGTCTTGCATGCGCGGTGCCGCCGGGTGATTCCGCGCCATTGTAGCGGCCTTGCCCGTGCCGCGCGCGTGGTCACCCCCGGCCCGCGCCGGTAGAATCAGGCGATGTCTGCTTCCCCCATTCTTGCGCCGCTGAACGCAGCGCAGCTCGCCGCCGTGACCACCGGCGCCCCGCAAACCCTCGTGCTCGCCGGTGCCGGCAGCGGCAAAACGCGCGTGCTGGTCCACCGCATCGCGTGGTGTCTCGAAAACGGACTGGCTTCGCCGTCCGGTATTCTCGCTGTGACCTTCACCAACAAGGCCGCCGCCGAGATGCGCGGCCGCATCGAGCAGCTGTTGCGCCGGCCGGTTGGCGGCATGTGGGTCGGCACGTTTCACGGCATCGCGCACCGCCTGCTGCGGGCCCACCATCGCGAGGCGAAACTGCCCGAACAGTTCCAGATCATGGACAGTGACGATCAGCAGAAGGTCGTGCGGCGCGCGATCCGCGGCCTCAATCTCGACGACGGCCAATGGTCGCCAAAGGAAGCGCAGTGGTTCATCAATGCGCGCAAGGACGAGGGCCAGCGGCCGGCGCATATCGACACGGCCGGCGATTTCGTGCTGCAGACGATGGTCGAAATCTACACGGCCTATGAAGAAGCCTGTCAGCGCGCCGGCCTCGTCGATTTCGCCGAACTGCTGCTGCGGGCCTTCGAGCTGTGGCGCGACACGCCGGGCCTGCTGCGGCATTACCAGGAGCGCTTCTTTCACGTGCTCGTCGACGAATTCCAGGACACCAACGCGATTCAGTACGCGTGGCTGCGGCTGGTCGCCGGCGAGCACGCCAACGTGTTCGCGGTCGGCGACGACGACCAGTCGATCTACAGCTGGCGTGGCGCGAAGGTCGAGAACATGCAGCGCTTCCGGCGCGACTATCCGCAGCATGAAATCGTGCGCCTCGAGCAGAACTATCGTTCCACGGGCAATATTCTCGATGCCGCGAACGCGTTGATCGCCAACAACAGCGCGCGCCTCGGCAAAAAGCTGTGGACCGACGGCAGCCGGGGCGAAGCCATCCGCCTGTATTCGGGCTTCAACGACATCGATGAGGCGCGCTACTGTGTCGAGCGTCTGCGCGACTGGCAGCGCGCTGGCAACCGCTACGACGAATCCGCGATCCTCTACCGCACCAGCGCCCAGTCGCGGGTGCTCGAAGACGCGTTGCGCCAGGCCGATGTGCCCTATCGCGTGCACGGCGGCTTCAAATTCTACGAGCGCGCTGAAGTGAAGGACGCGCTGGCCTATCTACGCCTCGCGAACTTCCGCGGCGACGATGCCGCGTTCGAACGCGTGGTGAATCTGCCGGCGCGCGGCATCGGCAATCGCACGCTCGACGACGTGCGCCAGACCGCGCGCCTCGAGCGGATCACGCTGTGGGAAGCCGCGCGTCGGCTCATCGATCAGCGCGAACTTGCGGCCCGTGCCACCGCGGCGCTCGGGCAGTTCCTGTCGCTGATCGACGAACTCGCCGTTGAAATCGACGGCCTCGGGCTCGACAGCACGATCGAACTCGTCGTCGAGCGCAGCGGTCTCGTCGATCACTACAAGAAGGAAAAGGGCGAGCGCGGGCTCGATCGCATCGAGAACCTCGGCGAACTCGTGACCGCCGCGCGCGACTTCGAGCCGCGCGAGGAAGAAATCGAACTGCCGTTGATCTCGTCGTTTCTGGCCCATGCGGCGCTCGAAGCCGGCGAAGGCCAGGCCGGGGCGTTCGAGGACTGTGTGCAGCTGATGACGCTGCATTCAGCCAAAGGACTCGAGTTCGCGAATGTGTTCCTGGTGGGCATGGAAGAGGGTCTTTTTCCGCATCAGCGCTCGGCCGGGGACTCAAACCAGCTCGAGGAGGAGCGGCGCCTGTGCTACGTCGGCATCACGCGCGCGATGAAGCACCTCACGCTGACCTACGCCGAGAGCCGTCGCCTGCACGGCACGGACTACTACCCGCAGCCCTCACGCTTTCTGCGCGAACTGCCGCGAGAGCTCGTTGATGAAGTGCGGCTCGGCGGCGGCCGGCAGGCCGCCAATCCGCGCTCAGCGGTACTCGAAGACACCACCGGCTACCCCTACAAACTGGGCCAGCGGGTGGTGCACAGGACCTTTGGCGAAGGCGTGGTGCTGCATATGGAAGGCCGCGGCGCGCACACGCGGGTCCAGATCAATTTCGCTGGCAGCGGCGTCAAATGGCTGGTCGCGGCGTATGCGGGGCTCGAAACCGTTTAGGGGTGGCTAATCCCAACACCCAAACAAAGCTGCAACCCCGGAAACGAACGAGGGGCCCGCAGGCCCCTCGCGATACGACCGGGTGAGGGCCGCCTATTTGCTGCTGTTGACCATGTAGTCGACGGCGGCTTTGACGTCTGCGTCCGGGATGTCCGGGCGGCCGCCCTTTGGCGGCATCATGCCGCCCTGACCCATGTAGCCGTTGAGCGCATGGTCGTACAGGACATCATTGCCCTGGGCGACGCGCGGCCCCCAGTTGGCGGCATCCCCAATCTTCGGCGCGCCAGCGGCGCCCGGCGTGTGACACACGAAGCAGACGCCGTCGTAGACCTCTTTGCCCTCGGCGCCGGTGTCCGCCACGACGGCAGGTGCCGCAGCGGCGTCGGCGGCGGGCGCGGCTTCGGCCGCTGGGGTGGCTTCGACAGCGGCCGCCGGTGCGTCGGCGGGAGCTGCGGCGGCATCCTCGCCCTTGATCATGAAGTCGACGGCGGCTTTGACGTCGCCGTCGCTGAGGTCGGTGCCGCCGCCCTTGGCGGGCATCATGCCGGCCTGGCCCTGGAAGCCTTCGATGGCGTGCTTGTAAAGCGTGTCGACGCCCTGCGCGATGCGGGGTTCCCAGGCGGCGGTGTCGCCCATCTTCGGCGCACCGGCAATGCCCTGCGCATGGCAGGCGAAGCAGACCTTGTTGTACGCAGCTTCGCCGGGACCACTCGCCACGGCAGGGGCGGCCTCAGCGCTGGCACCGGCGTCGGGCGCGGCATTCGTGCTGGCCACGCTGACGACTTCGCCGCTCGTGTTGAGCCGGCCGACCGGTGCGACGCGCGCGGCGACACTGGCGTCGTCGCGCGTGGTCTCTTCGAAACCGGCGTTGACGCCGACGGCCAGGAAATAGACGCCCACGCCAATCACCGTGAGAAACAGCAGCACGATCGCAAAATTGCGCACGAATACCGCGTCTTGTTCTGCGTTGCTCTGATGCTTGTCCATGATGCTTGTCTCTTGCGCCCGGCAGGCCGCTCGTTCAGTGATGGGTGAGGGCGCCGGGACCACCGGCGCCGCGCGCATTATAGCCAATTTACCTCCCTCGCCTAGCAAACGGGCGGCAGCGGCGAGGCTTGCCCGAGGCGGGGCGATGGTTTCAAATGTGGCTTCCGCCGGCCCGCCCGCGGTGCGCCACCACTCCATCGGAAGAGACTCACCGTGCAGCACGAAGACAGCGCCGCCGAGCGAATGATCATCAACGAACCCTACTACGAAGCGCTCGGCAACGAGTGCGAGGTGTTCGCGGCGGCCTACGCTAACCAGTTGCCGATCCTGCTCAAAGGTCCGACCGGCTGCGGCAAGACGCGCTTCGTCCACCACATGGCCTGGCGGCTGCGCCGCCCGCTCGTGACGGTGGCCTGCCACGACGACCTCACCGCCGCCGATCTGGTCGGTCGTTATCTCGTGAAGGGTGGCGAAACCCAGTGGCTGGACGGGCCGCTGACTCACGCGGTGCGCATGGGCGCGATCTGCTATCTCGATGAGGTGGTCGAGGCGCGCAAGGACACGTCCGTCGTGATTCATCCGCTGTGCGACGACCGCCGCGTGTTGCCGATCGACAAGCTCGGCGAACTGCTGCCGGTGCCGCGCGAGTTCTCGCTGGTGGTCTCCTACAACCCCGGCTACCAGAGCGTGCTGAAGGATCTGAAGCAGAGCACGCGCCAGCGCTTCGTGGCGCTCGAGTTCGGCTATCCGGCGGCCGAGCTTGAACAGCGCATCATCGTGACCGAAAGCGGCATCGATGAGGCCACCGCCGGGAAGCTCGTGCGCTTCGGTGCGCACACGCGGAATTTGAAGGGCAGTGGCCTGGAGGAAGGCGCGAGCACGCGCCTGCTGGTGAACGCGGCAAAGCTGATGGTGAGCGGCGTCGCCCCCGCCGTCGCCTGCGACACGGCGGTCGCACACGCGCTGACCGACGACGCCGAACTGCTGCACGCGGTGCATGAGCTCGCGAGTGCGGTGTTCTGAACTGTGCCGGGTTAGGCGAGATTGTGTCGGATATGCGGATGAATTTCGCCGAATGTAAAGATAATGTTGACCAGGGTCCTTATTCGCCAACGCCAGGCGGGGTGCCTGCGTTGCGGAGACGAAGCTCTGAACAATTTCTTTCTCCGTGTTCTCGGTGGCTAAATTCATGCAGTGCATGAAGGGGCACAAGCGCAAATCATGAGCGACGGCGCGCGGCAGAATTTCTTCAATCTGATCCGGGTTCAGAAGGACCTCGAGAAGATCGCCGGCAGCGTGCTCGCGCGCACGCCGCGCGCTGGCGATATCGTGGCTGATATCGCCGAACTCGAGCGCGAGACCCAGGATTTCATCTTCCACTGGACTGAAGTCATCGCGCTGTCGAACGAAGATCTGGCGGCGCATTTCATCGCCAACGCGCCGCAGGCCTTTCGTTATCTCGATGAGCGCGCGGTCGAGGATTGGATCATCAAGGCGATGGACGCCTTCGACAATCGTGGCCTCGGCTTCGCGGTCGAGGTGTTCGACTCGCTGCCGTTGTACGTCAAAAGCCATGCAAATGCGCAAACGAGTTGCGCGCTGGAGCAGGTGTCGGGCTTTTTGCGCTACTTCGTGCGCGGGCTCGGTGGCCGGCCCTTGTCGATCGCCAGCGATCCGCTCGCCTACACCGACAGCGAACGCATCTTTCTGCCGCCGACGCTCGCGCTCGACACCGATCGCAGCATCAATGCGCAGCTGTACAAGGCCACCGCCGCCTACCTGTGGGCGCAGAACCGCTATGGGACCTGGCAGTACCGCGCGCTCGAAGAGGCGATCCGCACCCTCGACGCGGCAGTCACCTGGCCCGTCTACCAGCGGCTCGAATGCGTGCGACTCGACGCCTGCCTCGCGCGGGATTTACCTGGGCTCGCGCGCGACATGGATGGCGTGGCCTTCGAGACCGGCACGGCGCGCCTGGCGTGGCAGGCATTCGCGGCTGCCGCGGCGGCGCTGACCGCGCCCGGTATGACGGCGCGCGAAAGCCTCGCGCGGGTGGCCGATTTTGCCGGCTGTCCATTGCCCGCTGCCAAGCGCTATGCCGGCGAGATGCTGCCGCAGAAGGTGCGCGAAACCCTGTTCAAACGCGTGCCGCGCGAGAAGGACGCGCTGAAGCGCGCGTTGGCCTCGCTCGAACGCGATCTCGCGCGACAGGACGGCGCGGATGATGCCGATCCCTGCGTCGTTCCAGAGCCGGCGAACCGTTTCTCGGTGCAGCAGTCGGGCGACAACGCGCGCCATGATGTCGAGCTGCAGTACAACGATCAGAACGTGCCGATGGGTGCCGATCTGCAGCAGCTGCTGGCGTCGATCATGCAGGATCTCGGTGAAGTCGGTGATGACTATCTGCAGGCCGATGGCGGCGACGCGCCGCATCCGGGTGAGCAGGAAGGGCAGGGCGCACCCGGTCTTGAGCTCGATGCCGATGCAGGCCTCGGCCGGCGCTTTCTCTATCCCGAGTGGGATTACACGCGGCAGCGTTTTCGCGAAGCCTTCTGCGCGCTGACCGAGCAGACCGCGCCCGACGGCGACGAAGGCTTCGTTGCCGACACGCGGCTGAAGTATCGCGGCCTCGCGAAATCGATCCAGCGCGTGTTCGAGGCGATCCTGACCGAAGCGCAGCGTCAGCGCCGGCAACCGCACGGCGATGAACTCGATCTCGACGCGCTCGTCGAGGCGCACGTCGATCGCCTGCAGGGCCGCGAGATGAGCGCCCGGCTCTACACGCACTTTCGCAAGTCTGGACGCAATGTCGCGGTGATGTTCATGGTCGACATGAGCGGATCGACGAAGGGTTGGGTCAACGATGCCGAACGCGAGTCGATGATCCTGCTGGCGGAGGCCGTCGAAACGCTCGGCGATGCCTTCGCGATCTACGGCTTCTCCGGCCGCACCAACAAGCGCTGCGAGGTCTATCGCGTGAAGACCTTCGACGAGCCGTATTCCGCGGCGGTGCGCCGGCGCATCAGCGGTATGGCGCCGAAGGCCTATACCCGGATGGGGGTGGCGATACGCCATCTCGGGCAGCTGCTCGCAGCGGTCCCTGCGCGCACCAAGCTCCTGATTACGCTGTCCGACGGCAAGCCGGAGGACTACGGCAGCTATCGCGGACGCTACGGCATCGAGGACACCCGCCACGCGCTGCTTGAGGTCAAACGCGCCGGCATCCATCCGTTCTGCATCACGATCGACCGCGAAGCGCAGTCCTACTTGCCGCACATGTACGGGGTGTCCAATTTCACCGTCGTCGACGACGTCCAGAAGCTGCCGTACAAGGTGGCCGACATCTATCGTAGGCTGACGACCTGAACGCCGCGCCTCGCCGGAGGTATGCCCGGCAGCGGAATTTCGCTAGGATTGCCGGCCACGCGCTCGTAGCTCAGCTGGATAGAGTACTGCCCTCCGAAGGCAGGGGTCACAGGTTCGAATCCTGTCGAGCGCGCCACTTCCGCCTTGCAGTTTGCCGTCGACTGGCCATCCGCCTCAGTCGGAACAGAGACTCACGCCTTCGCCTTGCGCGGTGGCCGAGGTGCCGCTTCGGTGGTGAATTCGCCCGGATCGAACAGGCGCAGCAGCGCACGGGCGTCCGCCTCGTCCGTTGCCCCCAGCCACGCCCGATAGTCCGCCGGCGCCACGATCACGATGCTGCGTTTCTCGTCCTCCGGCCCATGGTGGCGCTGCATGATGGGGTGGTCGGCGGCGTTGATCGTCAGCATCGTGAACGAGTGCTGTAGCTGGCCGGCGTCATCGCGCCGCGCTTCCCAGAGGCCAGCCAATGCGAACGGGTCACCGTCGCGGCGCCGGATCAGCCAGCGCACCGCCTTGCCGCTTTCGTAGTTCGGTTCGTAGAAGCCGGTGGTCGGCACGAGGCAGAACTGACGCAGGCGCCACGGGCGTTTGTAGGAGGCGAGTTCGGCGACGGTTTCGGCGCGTGCGTTGTAGGTCTTGCGCGCGAATGCCGGATCCTTCGCCCACGGCGGCAGCAGGCCAAAGCTAGCGCGGCGCGGCAGCGGGCGGGTGGCCTCGCCGTCGCGCACGAGGATCGGCGCCGCATACAGCGGCCAGGCCTCATCCGGGTACTCGAAACCGGGTGCGAAGCTGTCGAAGAAGACCGGAAAACTGGCGGCATCCGGAATGCGGTAGTTCGTGCACATGGGCTGACGTTAGCAAGCGGCCCGGGGCTTGCCCAGCGGGCGGGTTAAACAATGTCAAAATCGCTGGTCCCGCGCTGGTGCTACTGCGCCCGTCATTCGCATAATGCCGGGCGTCCGGGCTTTCTGCGCAACGTGAGCCGTGACGATGGGAGTCGCGTGTCGGCTTCGTGGGCCCGGGGGGGCCTAATCCAGAACAAGAAGCCCGAACATGCCCAACGCTTTCGTTGACCCTGGCGCCGCGTTGCCCAACGCCGAGCGTCGAGCCTTGCCACGCATCGAGGTGTCCTGCAACGCGCTGATTCGCCTGTCCGATACGCTGACCTTCCGCTGCCTGCTGCGCAATGTCTCGCGCGAGGCCGCGCAGGTCGTCTGCGACGCGCGTTATGCGCTGCTGGTGCAACCGGCGGGTGCCGCCGGGCAGCTGACGCGTCGCCGACGCCTGGAGACTTCGATTGCGCTGCCCGTGGCCGGCACCGTGCGCGGATTTACGACATTCTGCGTCGCAAAGTACTGCGTCGCGGTCGAAGGCGATCACATGATCCTGGGTTTGAAATTCGTCGATCTGGACCGGGCGTCCAGCGCACTGCTCGGCCATTTCCTCGCGAGCCTGGCGGGTAGCGAGCGCTGAGGCGCCGTCGTCTGCGGCGCGCGCTTCAGCCAGCGTCGGGCGGCAGCGCAATGACGTCGGATTCCGCCGCCATTGTGAGGGTGGCACCGCCAGCGGGCTCTTCGAGTTCGAGTTCCGTGCAGCACAGATTGCGGCCGCGCTTCTTCGCGAGATAGAGCGCGCGGTCGGCGCGTTCAAAGACATCTTCCTGCGCGTCGTCGCCGCGGAACTGGGCGGCACCGATCGACACCGTCACCGCCACCGGTTGTTCCTTGAAGCGGAACTGGCTGCCGGCAATGCTGCCGCGCAGCTTCTCGCCGACGATGGCGGCGCCGCGCACGTCGGTTTCCGGCAGAATCACGGCGAACTCCTCACCGCCGAGCCGGCACAGAATGTCGCAGTGACGGATCTGCTTGCGCAGCAGCGCGGCGACCGACGCCAGCACCTTGTCGCCGGCCGCGTGACCGTAGGTGTCGTTGATTTTCTTGAACAGGTCCAGATCGAAGATCAGCAGCGACAGTTCGCCTCCATACCGCTTCCGGCGCGCGAACTCACGCCCCATCCCTTCGTTGTAGCCCATGCGATTGAACACCGCGGTCAGCGGGTCAAGCAGGCTCAGGGTGTGCTGTTCGTCGAGATCGGTGCGCAATCGTTGCGTTTCCCCTTCGAGTTCATTGAGCCGGGTAAGCATCAGTTCGAACTGCGAGCGCGTATCGGTCTGGCGCGACTGTTCGCCGTGCACGAAATGGTGCACGCTCGCTTCCACGCTTTCGAGTTGGTTGATCATAACGAGCTTAAGATTGGTGATGTCGGTTTCCTCATCCACCCAACCGCGAATGTCAGCCACCTGACTCGACATGACCCGCTGGAAGATCGTGGTGCTGCTGATCGATTCGTCGTGAAGGGCGTTGCTTTTCGCGACCTGGCTCTTGAAGTCCTCGAGCCGGCGAGTGACAGCTTTGAGGAACGTCGCGAGTTCATTGACCTCGTGCTGCGAGCGGCCGCGCGCCTGGGTCAGCAGATCGAGGATCGCGTTCACTGCAGTAGTGATGTCGTGCTCAGTCTTCGCGCCGTCCAGCTGGGCCTTGATACGGCCTGTGTCCCTGGCGATGGCCGCCGGCAAGACGAGCTGTTCGACCATCGACTGCAACTGCGATCGCGCCAGCGCGATCGCAGCGGCGATGGTGTCAGGTGCGGCAGGTGTCTGCGGCACTTCGCGCAGGCGATCGGTGAGCATGCGCGCGACGTCGCGCGCGCAGTCGTGCAGCATCGCCTGGCTGTGCTGCCGGCGAATCCGCTGCTTGATGATCTCCATGGCCTCATCGAGCTCGGGCGGGACCTGCAACTCGGCGAGGAAGTTGTCGAACAGCGCGCTTTCGCGAGGTTCACCGTCGACATCGGTCTGCTGCGGCCCGGCGCGTCGCGCCAGCGTGTTGAACAGACCGGCGACTTCGGTGATCAGGCGTTCGAATTCATCCCTGGACCGGCTGCCCTGCAGGCGACGCTGCATCGCGCGCGCTTCCTCGGCCAGCGGACCTTCGAGGCTCAGCTTGCCGATGAGCTCGGCCACCTGTCTGGCGCCTGCTTCATGACTGCCGCCGGTACTCTCCCGCGCGACGATGAGGCCCACGACTTCATCGATCAGCGACTGGACAATGCCGTCCTTGCGTCCCGACTTGATGAGATTGCCGAGGCGCTTGAGGCGTTCATCGAGATCGGGGCTGTGGCCGTAGAACGAAAAGGCGACTTTGAGCACGGCGCGCTGCATGCGCGCAGTGCCCTGACTGACGATGCGCGTCGTGCCGTCGACAGTCTCGGCCTGTGGTGTCTTCAGACTCGCCATGCGTCGGGTTTTCCAAGGCTAGAGAGAGCGCCGCGTTCCCGCGGCATTCGCTCGCATCTTCCGGCAACGCCGCCAGCTTGGCGGATCACGCGGCGAGTGGGCCGCCCGTTAGGCCGGACCACCGAAACTAGCGAGCTCTCTCCTTATCGACCAGAAAGTCGACGACCTTTAGCATGGCCTCCTGACCACCGGCGAGTGACGCTGTAACGCGGTATTTGCCGTTGACGATCACTGACGGCACGCCATCGATGCCGTAGTCACGGGTCGCCAGCATCGCCTGTTTGATCTTGCCGTCGATGGCAAAACTGGCGTATGCCTCGGTAAATTCCGCCTTCGGAATCCCGACTTCAGCGGCAAAGCGCACAAGGCTTTCTTCGGTGAACACTTTGCGTTCATCGACGTGGATGGCGTCGAACAGCGGGCGATGCAGCTTTTCGGTGGCGCCTAGCGCCGCCGCGGCGTAGTACGCGCGCGCATGCGGCACCCATTGCGGGGCGAACACGGCCGGCATACGGCGGAACTCGACGTCGTCCGGCTTCTTCTTCAGCCAGGCCTGCACCAGGGGTTCGAAACTGAAACAGTGGCCGCAGCCGTACCAGAAGAGCTCCACTACCTCGATCTTGGCGGGCGTCGCCGTCGGTACCGGTGGCGTGACGATCTGGTAGTGCTTGTCCTCCTGATAGGTCTCGGCGGCAAAGGCGACCGGGCCGGTGAAGGCGAGGATCAGGCTGGCGAGCAGCGCGGGAAGTAGACGTCGCATGAGGGCACCTGTCTGGCGATTACAACCGGCCATCTAAGAACCGGCGTTTGCGGCTTGGTTCCGCGCCGGCGGAATGCCGGAGCGCAGGAGAGATCTCAGTGCAGGCCCTGAATGAACAGCGCCGCGGCGTCGACTTCGGCCGCCGTCAGGCGCGAGGCAATGCTGCGCATCAGTTCCTTCTGGTCGGTGACGCGCTCTCCCGACTTGTAGGCATTGAGCTGTAGCGCGGTGTATTTCGCCTGCTGGCCGCGAAGCGCGGGATAGTTGGCAGCTGCGTTGCCTGCGCCGCTCGGGCCGTGGCAGGCCATGCAGGCCGGCACGCCTGAAGCAGCGTTGCCGCCGCGATAAAGCCTGGCGCCCGCGGCGGCGGCCTCGGCGTCGACGGACTGCACCTTCAGCGTCTGACTGGAGAAATAGCCCGCCACATCCACCATGTCCTGGTCGCTCAGTGGGGCGGCCATCGCGTTCATGTTCGCATTCTTGCGCACATTGCCCTTGTAGGCCTGCAACTGGGCAATGAGGTAGCCCGGATGCTGACCGGCGAGGCTCGGCCATTCCGGATTGACGCTGTTGCCGTCCGGCCCGTGGCAGGCGCCGCACGCGGCGGCCTTGATTTTTGCATCCTGTGCAAAACCGGGCGCGCAGATCAGCAAGCCCAGTGACAAAACCATCAGCGTGCGAATCGTCGTTCGAAACATCGCGTTCATCACTCCCAGAGATAACGGCCGGTGCCCGGCGCGGCCATGGATGTTGGACAGGGTCGCCGGCGAGCGGCGTGTACTATAGCATCGAATATCGGCGCACCAAGCTCCGCCCCCTCCCTGACCAGCCATCGAGACCACCGTGATCCGAGCCGCCGCCGAACTCGAGTATTTTCGTCGCGCCAGCTTCATGCTGAGCGTGCAGCAGTTGCGCGATCTGCCTCCCGACACTGGCCGCGAGGTCGCGTTTGTCGGACGGTCGAACGTGGGCAAATCCAGTGTCATCAACGCCCTCTGCGATCAGCAGGGACTCGCGCGGACCAGCCGCACCCCCGGACGAACACAGCATTTCGTACTCTTTGACGTGGGCAATAACCAGCGTCTGATGGACCTGCCTGGCTTCGGCTATGCAGTCGTCGACAAGACCACCCGGGCGCACTGGAACGAGACGATTCCCCTCTACCTCGAAGGACGCGTGTCGCTGTCGGGGCTAGTGCTGATCTGCGATGTCCGTCATGACCTCAAGCCCGAAGAGCTGAACCTCATCGCCTGGACGCTGGCGGCCGCCGTACCGCTGGTCGTACTGTTGAACAAGGTCGACAAGCTCGGCCGCCAGGCCGCGTTCGCCGCGGTGCGCGCAGCCGGCAAGGCAGTCGTTGAACTCGGTGGCGGCGCGGGTTCCGTGCGGCTGTTCTCGGCCGAAAAAAAAACAGGCGTACCAGAGTTACGTGCGCAACTGGACGACTGGTTCAGTGTGCCGCTGCCAGACGCATGACACCTCCCGCCCTCGAGGGACGGGAGGTGTGCCGGCATAAAAAAGGCCCCGGCGACGTAAGTAGGGGGATTGAGAGTACCGGGGCCACTTCGCCCGGCGCATTGGGGAAATGCGCCGACCAACTCCACCTGGGAGGGATGGCGGAGGCGTTCTTTCAAACGCTGAGGGATAGACCGGCGGCCGTGGGCAGAGTTCCGGCCCGCTGACCCAAGACTGTAGATCAGTCCGCGTTTTCGAGCTCATCAAGGGACGGGCAAGCCCTGCACGGGCAGTTCGGGCGGGGTGCGCGGGCGCCAGCGAGCGGTGCTGGCTGAACTGCGTCGGTGTGCGCTCAGGGACGGTTGGAACAGAGGCGGTCGCCCGGCCCGGCGATCGCGGCAAGGCATGCGCGGTTGGCGATGTTGCCAACCGCACAGACGCCGGCGCGGTGTGAACCGCGCCGGCGACTCAGCCGCCGTATTTGCGGCGGAACTTGTCGACGCGGCCGGCGGTATCGACGAGCTTCTGCTTGCCCGTGAAAAACGGGTGGCAAGACGAGCAGACGTCGACCGCCACAGCTGCGCTTTTCAGCGTTGAACGGGTCTGGAAGGAGTTCCCGCAGCTGCAGGTGACCGTGATTTCGTGATACGCGGGATGGATGTCGGCTTTCATGGCTCGTTCCAGAGTCGTGCTCGAAGGCAAGGGCCGGCGATTCTAGAAGCCAAGCCCCGCGAATTCAAGCAGCGCGCTCAGTCAGGCCGGCGCAGCGGAATGATCCGGGCCTCCCGGGGGGCTTCGCGTGGCGCGTGCCCGCCGTTGCCCAGCGCTTCCAGATGCTCAACGAGGCCGTTCGGCCCCAGCACCTTCTGCCACATCATGCCGGAAATCTTGACGCAGGCGCCCATCGGGTTCGGCGTGCGCGCGCGGACCTGGTCGATCTGCCACTGCAGGCCGCGCAGTCGGATTTGCCGGGGCTCGGGGGCCGACTCGATCAGGCTGTCGATCATCAACTGCCGCGCGGTTTCGAACGACCCCGGATCATCCGTGGCCAGCGTGGCCCAGTAGTCGAACGGAAACTCATATTCATCATGGCTCATGGCGCCCACCTCAGTCTGTTGCCACCGATTCTGGCGAAGATCGGCAGGGGCGGGAAGCGTCTGATCGTTAAATCGCGTCAGTCCGGCCGCGCCAAACCGATGGCAAGGCAGATAGCGCTGCAGCTGACGTGGCCGCCGGTTTCAGCCGGCACTATCAAACTCGAGACTCGTGATGACGGGCGCGTGATCGGAGGGCTTTTCCCATTTGCGCGGGGCCCGATCGATGCTCACCCCGCGACAATGCGGGCGCAGCGCCGGGCTGCCGAACGCGAGGTCGATGCGCAGGCCGTGATTGCGCCTGAAGCCGCCGGCGCGGTAATCCCACCACGTGTAATGGCCGCCTGCCTGCTCGTAGTCGCGGAAGAGGTCATGGAAACCGAGGCTCTGCAGTTGCTGCAGCCGCGCCCGTTCGGGTTCACTGCACAGGATCTGGTCACGCCAGGCGTCCGGGTCATGCACGTCGCGGTCGTCAGGGGCGATGTTGAAATCGCCGACGATCAGCAGTCGCGGGTGCTGCGCGAGCAGGCGCGGCAGCCAGGCCAGCAGTGCATCGAACCAGGCCAGCTTGTAGGCGTACTTGTCAGTGCCCACGGCGGATCCGTTCGGCACATAGAGATTGAGCAGAAAATAGCGTTCGAAGGCGATGCCGAGCACCCGGCGCTGTTCGTCGACGAAGTCGGGCAGGGCTGTTATCACCTCGCACGGTGCTTCGCGGCTGAGCACGGCCATGCCGTTGTAGCTCGGTTGACCCGACATACTCAGGTGATAACCAAGCCCGGCGAGCGCTGCGCGCGGAAAGGCCGTATCGACGGTCTTGGTTTCCTGCACGGCGAGGACATCGGGCGCGCTCGTCGTGCACCAGTGCACGACGTGCTCGAGCCGGGCCTTGATCGAATTGACGTTCCAGGTCGCGACAGAAATCACGCGGGCGTCAAATCCTGAAGCCGCCGTGCCGACGCCGCGCGAGGTAGTCCATCAGATAGGCGCCGCCGGCGAACGCGGCGCCGAGCAGCAACAGCATCACGCTGATGACGGGCGGTGAACTGAAGCGTGCGACAGCGGTGATCCGGCCGACCGCCGACGACGATGCCAGTTGCGCTTCGCGTTCCGCCAGCTGCGTGCGGGCGGTCTCCAGTTCGTTCGTCAATTCGAGGTTGGCGGCCTGCAGTTCACCCGCAACCGACCCTCCGGCCGCGCCGCCGACGGTCTTGCGCAAGGTTTTCAGCTGTCCTTCGAGCTCGCCGCTCTTCAGCTTCTGGGCTGACAGTTGGCTCTTGAGATCGGTGTTTTCGTTGGTCAGCGCATCGACCTTCGCGAGATCGGCGGCTTCGGTCTTGCCGCTCTTGGTCGCGGTTTCGAGTTTGCGCAGGCGTTCGGTCAACGACAGCTTTTCCTGCTTCAGCCGCGCAAGCTCGGTGGCTGCCGGCGGCTCTTTCATCAGGTAGGCGGCGTCAACCCAGCCCGTGACGCCTTCCGGATCCTTAATCTGCGCGAGTTCGCCCTTGCGCGTGAGCACACTCAGCTCGGTGCCGGTGGGCAGCACTTTGAGAATCGCGCTGTTCAGATCGGCGTCCTTGTGCACGCCGACCAGCAGCTTGTCGATCACGAATGCGGGCTCGGCGGCGAGCGCGCACAGCGATTGAACGACGAGCAGGCACAGGCAGAAGAGGCGCAGCATGGACGGCTTTGTAAACTGAATCAGGACAGGAGTCCAGAACGGCGCAGCAGCGCTTCCGGCTGTGGATCCCGGCCGCGAAAGCGGTGAAAAAGGGCCATTGCAGCGTAGGCACCACCGGCTTCGAGGATCGCCGTCATGAAGTCAGTCCCCACCGCGCGATTGAACACGCCTTCGTCTTCGAAACGTGCATAGGCATCGGCGGCCAGCACCTCGGCCCACTTGTAGCTGTAATAGCCGGCGGCGTAGCCGCCGCCGAAGATGTGGCTGAAGCTGTGTTGAAAGCGGTTCCAGGCAGGCGGCAAGAACACCGCCACCTCACGGCGCACGTCGTCGATCACCTGCTGCACGTCGATCTGCGGGTGATATTCGACGTGCAGCCGGAAATCGAACAACGCGAACTCGATCTGCCGCAGCATCTTCACGCCGGCCTGAAAGCCCTTCGCGGCGAGCAGGCGTTCGAACATGATGCCCGGCAGCCGTTCGCCCGTTTCATGATGGCCGCTCAGCAGATCGATCGCTTCGCGTTCCCAACACCAGTTTTCGAGAAACTGGCTCGGCAGCTCCACCGCATCCCAGGCCACGCCGTTGATACCGGCGACCGGCGCCTCCTCGACCAGCGTCAGCATGTGATGCAGGCCGTGGCCGAACTCGTGGAACAGCGTGATCACTTCTTCATGCGTCAGCAGCGACGGTCGTCCGCCGACCGGTGGCGTGAAGTTGCAGGTCAGATAGGCCACCGGCTGCTGGATGCCGGACGCCGTGCGCCGGCGCACGATGCATTCGTCCATCCAGGCGCCGCCGCGCTTGCCGGGGCGGGCGAACAGATCGAGATAAAACAGGCCGCGCAGACGGCCCTCAGCGTCATGGATGCGGAATACTTCAACATCGACGTGCCAGGTGTCGATGCCGTTGACCTTCGCGATCTCGATGCCGAACAGGCGGCCGACCACCGCAAACAGGCCTGCGATCACGCGTGGAGCCGGGAAGTACGGTCGCAGGGCTTCCTGCGATACAGCGTAGGCATCCTGTCGCAGGCGTTCCGATGCATAGGCGACATCCCATGCTTCGAGGGCGTCGAGAGCGAGTTGATCGCGCGCATAGCGCTGGAGCTCGGCGAACTCGCGTTGCGCGTGCGGCCGCGAGCGTGCGGCGAGATCGCGCAGGAAACCGATGACCCCGGCGGCCGACGGCGCCATCTTGGTGGCCAGGGAGTAATCCGCGAAGTTCGCGAAGCCCACGAGTTGCGCGAGCTCGTGGCGCAGCGCGAGCATTTCACCGATCAGCGCACCATTGTCGAACTTGCCCGCATCGGGGCCCTGCTCGGAAGCGCGCGTGCAATAGGCACCATAAAGCTCGGCACGCAGCGCGCGGTCTTCGGCGTACATCATCGCCGGTCCGTAGCAGGGCAGATCGAGTGTCAGCAGCCAGCCTGGGCGTCCGGCCTGCCCTGCGTTCTGCGCGGCGAGACGCAGCAGCGAATCCGGCAGACCCGTGAGCCGTGACGCGTCTTCGGTATGCCAGTGCCATGCGCGCGTGGCGTCGAGCACGTGATCCCCGAAATGCGTCCCGAGCTGGTTCAGCCGCTGCTGGATGGCGCTGAAGCGCTCGCGCGCCGCACTGTCGAGCTCGATCCCGCCGAGGCGGAAGTCGCGCACCGCGTGTCGGATCACCTGCTGGCGCGCCGCGCTGAGGCTGGCGAAGTCCGGGGACTCGAGCAGAGCGCGGTAAGCGGCGCAGAGGCGATCGTTCTGCATCTGAGCCGTGCCGTAGTTGACGATCAACGGCAGCGCTTCGTTATAGGCCGCGCGCAGCGCGTCGTTGTCGGCGACGCTGTGCAGATGCCGCACCGGTGACCAGGCGCGGTTCAGGCGGTCGTTGAAGTTGTCGAGCCGTGCGCATACGGCGTCCCAGGTTTTGGGGCCGCTGGCGTCGAGCATCTGTTCGATGCCGCGTTCGTTGTCGGCGACGATGGCGGCGATCTTGGCCGGGACGGCGGCCGGGTCGAGTGCGGAGAAGGCGGGGAGGGTCGCAAGGGCGGTGGTCAGCTCGGCGGGTGAATTCATGCAGGTGAAGTCCGTGTCGTGAGTCCAAGGATTGAATCTAACACGCTCACCCGCAACCGCGCCGCCCGCAACGGCGCGAATGTGGCCGCCGACAGCGCTAGCCTTGCAGGCGCGTCAGGACGGTCCAGGTCACGCATAGTCCGAGCGCCGAGCCGCTCGCGAGGCACAGCGTGCTCAGCAGGCGTTTGCGCCCCTGCAGTTGCGCTTCGGTGCGCGCGGCGAGGATATACGGCTGCCCTCCATTCGGCGGCCGAGAGAGCATGTCGACGGCGGGCGGGGCATGCGAGCGCGTTGCGCACGTCTGTGCGATTTCGGCGTAGGCAGCGGTGCGCGCGTACTCCCGTTCCTGCGCATCTATCTCACCGTTCCGATCGCGATCGAAACGGTGCAGTAAAGCGCCGCGGTCCGCTTTCCATTCCCGCAGCAGGGCGCTCGCGTCCTGGCTGGTGTCGAGCGGGGTGGCGGCGCCCCCGTGGGTGCGGAAGAACCCGAGGGCGTAGAGCGGTGAAGCGGGCACGATCACTTCTTCGGTATAGCGATAACCGCCGCCGAACTGGCCGGCGAGCGCGCCGCCCCACCGCGATTTTCGCACCGTCAGACGCGGCGGGAGTTGGCTGTTGCCGTACCAGACATTGCGCAGCGAAGGCGTGATACTCGCGCCTTCGGGATCGACCGCGCAGCGGCCGGTGCCGTCGTCGAGCATGAAGATGGCGCTGCTTTCGCCGCCGTCAACACGCTGCCAGCGATTGTGATCGCGGCCATGGCGTCCATGGCCGCGATTGCGGCGTTCGACCTTGAAGCGATACCAGCAGCAGGTGCGGCCGGTCAGCGGGGCGACGATCGGTTCGCCGTCTAACAGGCGGGCCTCGCCGCCCAGTTCCAGATAACCCTGCGCGGCAGCCCGCAGGCGGGTCGTCGGCATGTCTTCCATCAGGCGCTTATGCGCCAGCAGCTGGAAGGCTTTCCAGATCAGCAGCAGTGTCGCGCAGATCCCGACCGCCGCCGCGGTCCAGTAGTGGCCGGCGTCCGCCTCGACTACGCCCCGTGCGAGCGCGCTCAACATCGCGAGTTGCCGTTCAGGTGAACAGCGAACGCAGGTCGACGTCGTGGGTTTCCTGCGGCGCGAAGCTCAGCAGGGCATGCGCGCCGAACGCGAACAGGCGGGCGACGACGACATCCGGGAACTGCTCGATACGCACGTTGTTCAGATTGACGGAATCATTGTAGAGCTCGCGGCGATCGGCGATGGCATTTTCCAGCGCACTGATGCGATCGCGCAGATGTTTGAACTGTTCGTCGGCTTCGAGTTCGGGATAGCTTTCGGCAAGGGCAAACAGATTGCCGAGGCCCTGGCGCAGCGCCGCCTCGGCCGGACCGAGGCGCGACACGTCGCCGGTGTCGCGGGCCGTGAACACGGCCGAGCGGGCCGAGATCACGCGTTCCAGCGTGTCTTTCTCGAAGCTCATGTACTGACGACAGACTTCGACCAGCTTGGGCAGTTCATCGTGGCGCTGCTTCAGCAGCACGTCGATGTTTGACCAGGCTTTCGCGATGTTGTGTTTCAGGTTGACCAGTCCGTTGTAGACGATCACGCCATACATCAGGACTAAGCCGATCAGGCCCAGAACCACGATCGTGCCGATGCTCATGTGCTGCTTCCTCTGCTGGCGGCCCACAGCGGCCGTGAGGGGTAGTCTAGAAGTTGATGGTCGACATACCGACCACGGGCTGCGCGTGGCACACTGATGCTCATTCCCACCCGACGGCCGTCCCGCCGCCGCGCCCAGACAAGGAGCATTCCATGAAAGGTGACGCCAGCGTTATCGACTATTTAAACCAGGTCCTGAAGGGCGAGCTCACCGCCGTCAATCAGTACTTCCTGCACGCGCGCATCTTCAGGAACTGGGGCTTCGAAGCGCTGAACGAGCACGAATACCATGAATCGATTGATGAAATGAAGCATGCCGACATGCTCATCGAGCGCCTCCTGTTTCTGGAAGGCCTGCCCAACCTGCAGAGTCTCGGGGCGTTGCGCATCGGCCAGACGACCGAGGAAATCTTCGCCGCCGATCTCGCGCTTGAGCACGATGCGATCCCGGTGCTGCGCACGGCGATTGCCCACTGCGAGAAGCTCAGCGACTACGTCACGCGCGATCTGCTCGAGCATATCCTCAAGAGCGAGGAATCCCATGTGGACTGGCTGGAGACCCAGATCTCGCTGATTGCGACCCTCGGCATCGCGCCTTATCTGCAGGGCAAAGTCGCCAAGTCAAGCTGAGGAGGGCGGTCACCATTCGTGACGGCCAATTTCTTGATAATGGTTCTCATTTGTCCTAAGATTCTCAACAGGACGGAGAGCGAACCATGTACATCTGCATTTGCAATGCCGTAACGGACCGCGACATCAAGCGTGCGGTCGATGCGGGTGCCTGCACCCTGGGCTGTCTGCAGGAGGCACTGGCAGTTTCCACCTGCTGCGGGCAGTGCGCCGACAACGCCACCGCTTGCCTCGAACAGGCGCTCAACGCCGCAGAGGCTTCGATTTCCGCCTGACACGCCGGGGCTGCCCTCAGTGTCGCTCGAGCGTGAGCGGCGCAAAACCCTGGCCGTCGAACACGAAACACCCAAGCACCGGTGCCTCGCGGTCCAGCAGTGACACGATCAGGTAGGCCACGCCCGGATAGGCCGCGAATTCGAGATCGCGCGCTGATGGCAACGCCGGACTGGCCGGATGCGAGTGATAGATCCCGACCAGCGCCTCGCCGTGATTGCGCATCGCCTGCAGCGCGCGCAGTTGCGCGCGCGGCTCCATCAAGAACATAGTGGCAGGCTGCGGCGCGGCGTTCGTCACCGTATAGCGCGACAGTGCCCGCATGCCGGCACCGCCGAGCAGGCCACACACCTCTACCGACGGCGTCGCCAGGGCATGCGCAAGCAGCGACGCTTCGAGCGTCGCCGGCAGCAGCAGGCTCAGGCGGGCCGGACCGTCGAGCACACGGGACACTGCGGATCCCGCTTAAAGCGCATCGTGTGCCATTCCATCTGCAGGCCGTCGAACAGCAGCAGACGCCCTTTCAGTGGAGTGCCGATGCCCATCAGCACCTTCATGGCTTCGAGTGCCTGCACGCTGCCAATCACGCCGAGCAGCGGCGCGACCACGCCCGTCTGTGCGCAGGTTTCATGGGTGCCGGCGCCCTCCTCATAGAGGCAGCGGTAACAAGGACTGTCGCCCTGTCCTGGAAAGTAAACACTTACCTGCCCCTCGAAGCGGATCGCTGCGCCGGACACCAGTGGCTTGCGCTGACGCAGGCACGCGGCGTTGATGCTGAAGCGGCTCGGGAAGTTGTCAGTGCCGTCGATAACGAGGTCGACGCCGCCGACGACAGCGTCCAGCGCCTCGCCCTCGAGCACGCGGGGCACGGTGTCGACTACGACGCCGGGGTTCAGCTCGAGCAGCTTTTCCCGCGCCGACTCGACCTTGAGCCGGCCGAGATCGCGCGTCAGATGAATGATCTGACGCTGCAGGTTCGACAGCTCGACCGCATCAAAGTCCACCAGCACCAGCCGCCCGACGCCGGCCGCGGCCAGGTACAGCGCGATGGGCGAGCCCAGCCCGCCGAGACCGAACACGGCGACGCTCGAGTCGAGCAGCTTCTGCTGGCCGTTGATGTCGATTTCCGGCAGCAGAATCTGCCGGCTGTAACGAAGAAGGTGTGCATCATCCATGGCCGCCAGTATGGGCAGGCAGGCGGATCGCGACAATCCCGCCCTCAGCGCGCCGCAGCCGGCTTGCAGCCCACGGTCACACGTTCGAGACCGGACAGATCCCGGCGCGTCTCGATGTCCTGAAAGCCGGCGCGCACGAGCAGTTCACGCACCGCCAGCCCCTGTGTCGCGCCATGTTCGAGCGCAAGCCAGCCTGTGGGCTGCAGGCAGCGCCACGCATCGGGGACGATGCGGCGGAGTGCGTCGAGGCCGTCGGCGCCGGCGGCCAGCGCAGCGCGCGGTTCATGGCTCAGCGCGGCGGTCGCGAGATCGGCGTAGTCGTCTTCGACATAGGGCGGATTGGACACGATCAGCGCGAAGCGGTCGGCGGCAAAGCTCGCCAGCCAGTCGCCGTTCACGAGTTGCACGCGTCCCGCCGCAAGGCGCTCGACGTTCAGCCGCGCCACGGCGAGGGCGGCGCGCGATGCATCGAGCGCCACCACCTGGCGATCAGCGCATTCGTGGGCCAGCGCCACGGCGATCGCGCCGCTGCCGGTGCCGAGATCGGCAAGTGGGCCGGCCGGCGCGCGCGCAGCCAGCCAGCAGCCGGCCTCGACCAGCCCCTCACTTTCCGGCCGCGGAATCAGCACCCTCGGATCGACCACGAACTCGAGCGACCAGAACTCGCGTCGACCCAGCAGATAGGCGACCGGCATGCCCTGCCGACGCCGCACGAGCAGCTCACGCAACTGCGCGCACTCGGCATCGCTCAAGGTCCGCGTGCGTTCACGCAGCAGGCCGATGCGGTCGAGCCCGAGCACGGCGCCGAGCAACAGTTCGGCCTCGAGGCGGCCGTCGGGCGCGAGCGCCGCGGTGGCGACCAGCAGCGCGCCGGCCACGTCGCAGCCCGACGCGAGCCGCGTGAGCGCGTCCGACATCAGCCGTCGGCCGCCATCTGCGCCATCAGCTCTGCCTGATGCTCGCTGACCAGCGGCCCGATCACGGCGTCGAGATCGCCTTCCAGCACGGCGTCGAGCTTGTAGACGGTGAGATTGATGCGGTGATCGGTCACGCGCCCCTGCGGATAGTTGTACGTGCGGATGCGTTCGGAGCGATCGCCCGAGCCCACGAGCAGGCGCCGCGTCTGCGCCGTCTCGCTGGTTTGCCGGTCGCGTTCGCTTTGCAGCAGACGGGCCTTCAGCAGGCTCAGGGCGCGGGCACGATTCTTGTGCTGCGAACGCTCGTCCTGGCATTCGACGATGACGCCGGTGGGCAGGTGGGTGATGCGAATCGCGGAGTCTGTCTTGTTGACGTGCTGGCCGCCGGCGCCGGAGGCGCGAAAGGTGTCGACCTTCAGATCCGCCGGATTGAGTTCGATGGCGGTGATTTCGTCCGCCTCTGGCAACACCGCGACGGTGCAGGCGGATGTGTGGATGCGGCCCTGCGACTCGGTGGTCGGCACCCGCTGCACGCGATGCGCGCCGGACTCGAACTTCAGCAGCGAATAGGCGCCGTGGCCGATAATCCGCGCGATCACTTCCTTGTAGCCACCCAGTTCGCTGTCGCTCGAGCTTAGTACTTCGACCTGCCAGCCGCGCCGTTCCGCATACTTGCCGTACATGCGGAACAGGTCGGCTGCGAACAGCGCGGCCTCGTCGCCGCCAGTGCCGGCGCGCACTTCGAGGAAGATGTTCGCGTCATCCGCCGGATCCTTCGGCACCAGCAGCTGATTGATTTTCGCTTCCAGCGCCGTGACCTGCTCGCGGGCGACGCCGATCTCGTCACTGGCCAGCGCGCGCATGTCGGGATCGTCGTCGCTGAGCATGGCTTGCGCATGTGCGAGGCCGGCCTGCGCGGCGCTGAATTCGCCAAACGCGACGACCAGCGGATCGATCTCCGAGCGTTCGCGCGACAGCCCGCGGAACCGCTCCTGCTGGCCGCTCATTTCGGGCGTAGCCAGCAGTGCGTCGATTTCGTCGCGCCGTTCCGCAAGTTGCTCGAGCTTGCCCAGCAGGGAGTCCTTCATGCGTCGGTATCGGGGTCGCGGATGTTCAGCAGCTCACGCGCGGCGAGTACGAGCTCGCTGCGGCCTTCGATGGTGGCTTCGCGGATTTTGGTCGTCGGATGGTGGACGAGCTTGTTGACAAGCGTGTTGGCCAGCGCGCGCAGCACGTGCGCCGGATCCTCGCCGGCCGCGAGTTGGCGCTGGGCCTTGGTCAGCAGTTCGTCACGCGTGGCTTCGGCCTGGCGGCGATAGGCGACGATCATCGCGTTGCCGTCCAACGAATGCAGCCAGTCCATGAAGTTCTGCGCGTGCAGCGTCACGATTTCCTCGGCCTGGGCGGCTGCGAGCTGACGCAACTCCATGTTCTCGGTGATCACGTTGTTAAGATCGTCGACCGTGTACAGGTAGACGTCATCCAGCTCGGCGACGCCGGGTTCGATGTCACGCGGCACGGCGAGGTCGACGAGGAACATCGGCTCGAAGCGGCGCTTGCGGACCGCCGCTGCGACCGCCTTGCGCTGGATGATCGGCAGCGGGCTCGCGGTCGACGACACCAGGATGTCGGCCTCCCACAGATGCTGCGCGATATCGGTCAGCGCGATCGCGATGCCGCCGAGCTCCCGCGCGAGTTCTTCCGAACGCGATAGCGTGCGGTTGGCAATGATCATGCGTCCGATGTGCTGGCTGCGCAGATGATTGGCGACCAGCGAAATCGTGTCGCCGGCGCCGATCAGCAGTGCCGTCTTCGTCGACAGATCGCCGTGAATCTGGCGCGCGAGCCGCACGGCCGCGTAGGCCACCGACACCGGCGTCTGGCCGATGGCCGTTTCGGTGCGCACTTTCTTGGCAACGGTGAAGGCATACTGCATCAGCTTGCTGAGCGTCTTGCCGATACTGCCTCCTGACTCAGAGGCCTGATACGCCTGCTTCAGCTGGCCGAGAATCTGCGGCTCGCCAAGCACCATCGAATCCAGCCCGCAGGCCACGCGCAGCGTATGGCGGATCGCCTGCGGACCCTCGAGCGTATAAAAATGGCCGTCGACGAGTTTGGGGTCGAGGGACTTGAATTGAACCAGCCAGTCCGCAAGCTGTCCCTGAGGATGCTCGTCGGCGGAGAGGTAGAACTCGGTGCGATTGCAGGTCGAGAGGATCAAGGCCTCGCGCGCACCGATCGCCTGTCGCGCACCGTCGAGGGCGGCCTTCAACTGCTCCGCGTCGAGCGCGACTTTTTCACGCACATCGATGGGCGCAGTCTTGTGGCTTACGCCGAAAACGATGATAGGCATGGGGTCGCTGGGTTGCGGTGGCGCTGGCTACGATGTCGGCCACCACGCTGGCCCGCAGCGGCCGGCGTCGGCGCGTGCTGAACCAAAGGTTTTCGACTGGGGTATAGTTTAAACCATGAAGCGAGTTTCCGTGCCTCCGACCGTCGCGCCCCGTCACGCTGGCCCCAGACCCCATGCCGCGCTTTGACGCGGCCCTGCTGCGCCCTCTCTGCGCAGCGTGCGCGCTCGCACTCGGCGGCTGCGCAAGCACGGGCCCGGGCAGCGTCCCGGGCGGCGTCGAATCGGCGCTCGTGCCCTATGTTTCCGAGCAGGATGTCGCGGCCGTGCGTATCGAGTCGACACCCGCCGCCGACATCGACGGCGACCCGCTGTTCAAGATGCTGGTCGCCGAGTTTGCCGGTCAGCGCGAGCAGCTCGGGCTCGCGCTGACCGAGTATCTGGCCCTGGCGCGGACCACGCGCAACGCCGACCTCGCCGAGCGGGCAACCAAAATCGCCGTCTTTTCGCGTGACGACCCTAAAGCCCTCGAAGCGGCAAGTCTGTGGGTCGAACTGCGGCCCACCAGCCTCGACGCCCGCCAGATTCTCGCCGCGATGCAGATTCGGCAGGGCAACGCGGCTGCCGCGCTCGATCATCTCAAATATGTGCTGACCCAGGACAACAGTGGCGACGGCGGCCGCTTTCGGGTCATTGCGAACCTGCTTGGCCGCGAGGAAGACCGGCGTACGGCGCTGGCGGTCATGGAGCAACTGGTCGCCGAGCGGCCCGGGGACACCGACGCGCTGGTGGCCTATGCGCTGCTCGCGATGCGGGCCGAGGATCTCGGCAAGGCCCGCGGCGCGATGGATCAGCTCGTCGGTCGCGCCGACATCAACTCGAACCTCGCGCTGGCCTATATGGCCGTGCTGCAGAAGCAGGACGCCGGTGTCGAGGGCATCGCGTTTCTTGAACAGGCCCTGAAGCGCACGCCGGACGAATTCGGCCTGCGGCTGTTGTACGCCCGCATGCTGGCGGACGCCCAGCGTTATGAGCAGGCCCGTCTGCAGTTCAGCATGTTGCTCGAGCAGGCGCCGGACAACACGGACGTCATTTATGCACTGGGCCTGCTGAACCTGCAGGCGGGCAAGATCGACGAGGCCGAGCAGAACTTCCGCGCGCTGAACAAATACAACGATCGGGCGGACGAAGCCGCGTTCTATCTCGGGCAGATCGAGGAATCCCGCCAGCGGCCGGCTGCGGCGCTGGTGCATTACAAGGCCGTGAAGGAGGGCACGAGCGTCTTCCCGGCCCGCCTGCGCGTGATCTCGCTGCTCGCCACGCAGGGCCAGATCGACGACGCACTGGCCGCCGTCGCGGCGACTGCGGTCGAAGGCGAGGAACAGAAAGTCCAATTGACGCTGCTGCACGCTGAAGTGCTGGCCCAGGCCCAGCGGCGCGACGAGGCCATGGCCCTGTTCGACCGAGCCCTCAACGGCAAGTACGACATGACGCTGCTCTACAACCGCGCGATGCTGGCCGAGCAGATGGGGCGTCTGGACCTCCTCGAATCCGATCTGCGCACGATCGTCGAGCGCGAGCCAGAAAACGCGCAGGCCCTGAACGCGCTGGGCTATACGCTGGCCGACCGCACGGACCGGCACGCCGAGGCCCTCGAGCTCATCAAGCGCGCGCTCGCGGCGTCGCCGAAAGATTTCTTCATCCTCGACAGCATGGGCTGGGTGCTGTATCGCCTCGGCCGGCTCGAGGAGGCCGTGGGTTACCTCGAGCAGGCCCGCGAGCTGCGCAACGACCCGGAAGTCGCCGCCCACCTCGGTGAGGTGTTGTGGGTGCTGGGGCGCAAGGACGATGCCCGGCAGATCTGGAATACCGCGCTCGAAAAGCACCCGCAGGACAGCAAGATCCTCGAGGCGATCAAGCGCCTCGCGCCGTGAACCGGCGGCGATGCGGGCTGGCCGGCGCGGCTCTTTGCGCGCTGCTCGCCGGCTGCGCCGGCCCGTTGGTACAGCCCGCACCGGCACCGACCGGCGCAGATCCCCGCTGGCTGGCGCATCGTGCAGCGGTCACTGCATTCGATACTTTCACGCTCAACGGACGGGTGGCCATCCAGCGCGGCAGCGAAGGCGGCGGCGCGAAACTCCGCTGGCGTCAGGCCGGCGCCGTGACCGACCTGCGCATCATGGCGCCGATGGCCCAGGGCAGCTTCCGTCTCGAAGGGGATGCCACCGGCGTCACGCTCACCGCGCCGGACGGTCGCCGCTATATCGCAGAAGATTTCGAAGACCTGATGGCGGCCCACCTCAGCTGGTCCTTTCCGGTCGACGGTGCACGGTACTGGGTACGCGGCGTCCCCGATCCCGCGCAGCCAGTCGATAACCTGGGGCTCGACGGCGACGGCCGGCTCAGCGATCTGGCCCAAGCGGGCTGGCGCATCAGCGTGCTCGCTTACCGGGAGGTCAACGGCACATCCTTGCCCGCCAAGCTCTTTCTGAACGCGGACGAATTGAAGATCCGGCTGGTGATCGACACCTGGACGTTCGCGCCCCCTTTCCTCCATCCGGTGCCCGCCGTGGCCAGGGCCCCGAAAGCTGACCGATGACGAACACCGCACCCCCGACCGCCGCGCCGTGGCCAGCGCCCGCCAAGATCAACCTGTTCCTGCACCTCTGCGGCCGACGGCGGGACGGCTATCACCTGCTGCAGACCCATTTCCAGTTCCTCGATCACGGCGACGACCTGCACATCGCCGTGCGCAAGGACGGCGAGATCCAGCGTGTCAGCGAGCTGTCGGGCGTGCCGGCCGCGGCGGATCTGGTGGTGCGGGCGGCCCGTGCGTTACAGACGGCGACGCGCTGCCCGCTCGGTGCCGACATTGCCGTCGACAAGCGCCTGCCGCTGGGCGGGGGGCTCGGCGGCGGCAGTTCGAATGCGGCCACGGTACTGGTGGCGCTTGATCGGCTGTGGGGCACGGCGCTCGGCGTCGATGCGCTGGCGGCGCTGGGCCTGCAGCTCGGCGCGGATGTGCCGGTGTTCGTCCGCGGCCAGGCCGCGTGGGCCGAGGGGGTCGGTGAGCACCTGACTCCGCTTGATGCCATCGAGCCCTGGTGCCTCGTGATCCATCCCGCCTGCGAGGTGCCGACCGCCGCGGTGTTCAAACACCCGGAATTGACACGGGATACGCCCGCGATGACAATCCCCGGCCTTCCGTCGGCCCTGATGCACAATGACTGCGAGCCCGTCACGCGACGCCTGTTTCCGGCGGTTGGCGCGGCGCTCGACTGGCTGAACGGGCATGCGCCGGCGCGCATGAGTGGCACCGGTGCATGCATCTTCGCGTCCTTCACGACGCAGGAGGCTGCACTGGCGGTAGGCCGGCGGGTGCCGGCACCCTGGACCTGGTTCGCGGCCCGGCGCTGCAATCGCTCTCCACTGCTGGCTCGCCTCGCGGCGGAACCGGCACGGTGACAGACACGGTTTGATGCTGCTGGGGAGTCGCCAAGTGGTAAGGCACCGGGTTTTGATCCCGGCATTCCCAGGTTCGAATCCTGGCTCCCCAGCCAATTTGATTGAAGGCGCTTGTGGACATGATCTTCAACCGTTCCGGCATGATGCTCTTCGCGGGCAATTCGAATCCCGCGCTGTCACGGGCGATTGCCGCGCATCTGCAGGTGCCGCTGGGCAAGGCGCACGTCAGCCGTTTCAGTGACGGCGAGATCATGGTCGAAATCGCGGAGAACGTGCGCGCACGCGACGTCTTCGTGTTCCAGTCCGTCTGCCGGCCGACGAACGACAACCTGATGGAGCTGATGGTGCTGATCGACGCGCTGCGCCGCGCCTCCGCCGCCAGCATCACCGCCGTCATTCCCTATCTTGGCTACGCCCGCCAGGATCGCCGCCCGCGCTCGGCGCGCGTGCCGATCACGGCGAAGGTCGTCGCCAACATGATCGCAGGCGTCGGCACCGACCGCGTGCTCACCGTCGACCTGCATGCCGATCAGATCCAGGGCTTCTACGACATCCCGATGGACAACGTGTACGCGTCCCCGGTGCTGCTCGGTGACATCTGGAAGAACGAATACGAAAATCTGATGGTCGTGTCGCCGGACGTGGGCGGCGTGGTGCGCGCGCGCGCTGTCGCGCGGCGCCTCGACAACGCGGATCTCGCGATCATCGACAAACGCCGTCCGCGCGCCAACGAAGCCGAGATCATGAACATCATCGGTGACGTGAAGGATCGCAGCTGCGTGCTCGTCGACGACATGGTCGATACCGCCGGCACGCTGTGCCAGGCGGCCAAGGCGCTGAAGGAGCGCGGCGCGCGCTCCGTGTCTGCCTACTGCACGCACGCCGTGCTGTCCGGCAACGCGCTACAGAATATTGAAGCCTCGACGCTCGACGAGCTCGTGGTCACCGACACCATCCCGCTGACCGAAGAGGCGGCCGCCTGTACGCGGATCCGTCAGCTGTCCGTCGCGGCGCTGTTGGGAGAAAGTATCAACCGCATGAGCTCGGGTCAGTCTCTGAGTTCGATGTTCATCGATTGAGCGAGGCACGCGCGATTCTGGTCGCGGAGCGCGCATCGCCTGTCATCAAGCAACGTTAGGAGATTCATCATGCAAAACAGATTTGAGGTCACCGCCGAGCCGCGGACCGAGCAGGGCAAGAGTGCGAGCCGCCGCCTGCGTCGTTCCGGCAAGGTACCGGCCATTCTTTACGGCGCGGGCAAAGACGCGGTCAGTATCCAGCTCAAGCACAACGAGATGCTGCTGCACACGGAACACGAAGCGTTCTATTCGCACATTCTGACCCTCAAGATGTCCGATGGCGCCGACGAAAAGGTCGTGCTGAAGGCCATGCAGCGTCATCCGGTGCGTCCGCTGCTTCTGCACGTCGACTTCCTGCGCATCAACGAGGCGGAAGAACTGACGCTGCGCGTGCCGCTGCACTTCCTCAACGAGGACACCTGCCCGGCCGTGAAGACCAACGGCGGCGTCATTGCCCACCACATGAACGATCTGGAAGTCGTGTGTCTGCCGAAGGATCTGCCGGAGTACATCGCGATCGACCTGATGGACGTCGCCATCGGCGACACCATCCACCTCGCGGATCTGCAATTACCGGCCGGTGTGCGTATCGCCTCGGTCGTTCACGGTGGTGATCCGATGTTGCCGGTCGTGTCGATCAACGCGCCACGTGGCACGGACGACGCGGCGGAACCTGCCAAGTAATATTCAGCGGTGACGGGCCTGGCGGCCGACACGCGCAGGCGGGACGGTTGCCATGGCCAATGACTCCGGCACGGGCGTCACCCTCATCGTCGGACTCGGCAATCCGGGTGCGCAATATGCGCGCACCCGGCATAACGTCGGCTTCTGGCTCGTCGAGCGCGTCGGCAGTCTGAAGCTGGAGTCCCGCTTCCAGGCTGACATCGGCACGGCCTCCATCGCGGGTGAGCGCGTCGTGCTGATGAAGCCGCAGACTTTCATGAACCGCAGCGGTGCCGCCGTCGGTGCCTATACGCATTACTATAAGATTGCGCCCGCGCAGGTGCTCGTGGTGCATGACGAACTCGATCTCGCGCCCGGTGTCGTGCGTCTGAAGCAGGGCGGCGGTCACGGGGGGCACAACGGGCTGCGCGACATCTCGGCGCAAATCGGCGGTGACTACAGCCGCCTGCGGATCGGCATCGGCCACCCCGGCAGCGCCGAGCAGGTCACCCAGCACGTGCTCAGCAATCCGTCGCCGGATGAGCGCATCAGCATCGAACAGGCGATAGACCGCGCGCTCGAACGCCTCGCCGACATCGTCGGCGGCCGCTTCGACCAGGCAATGAACGACCTCAACCGACGCGACGGCGATGCCGGCCGCGGCAAGACGCAGAAAGAGTAAACATGGGCTTCAAGTGTGGCATCGTCGGCCTGCCAAACGTCGGCAAATCGTCCCTGTTCAATGCACTCACGCAGGCGGCAATCGCGGCGGAAAACTATCCGTTCTGCACCATCGATCCCAACGTCGGTATCGTGCCGATGCCGGATCCGCGGCTCGAGGCCATCGCGAACCTCGTGAAGCCGAAGGTCACCGTGCCGACGTCGATGGAGTTTGTCGACATCGCGGGCCTCGTGGCGGGCGCATCAAAGGGCGAAGGGCTTGGCAACCAGTTCCTCGCGCACATCCGTGAAACGCAGGCCATTGCGCATGTCGTGCGTTGCTTCGAAAACGAGAACATCGTGCACGTCGCCGGCAAAATCGACCCGCTGGCGGATATCGAAGTGATCGAAACCGAACTCGCGCTCGCCGATCTCGACAGCGCGACGCGCGCGCTCGATCGCGCGGCCAAGCAGGCGAAGTCCGGCGACAAGGAGCTGAAGGCGCGCGTCGCAGCGCTGGAGGAAATCAGGGTCGGCCTCGATCAGGTCATCCCCATTCGCGCGCAGGGCCTGTCCGACGCCGCGCTCGCCGCCGTGCAGGGCCTGTCGCTGCTGACGGCCAAGCCCGTGTTATTCGTCGCCAACGTCGATGAAGACAATCTGAACGGCAATGAGTACGCGTCGCGCGTCGCCGCGTTTGCCGCGCAGCAGGGCGCCGAGTGCGTGGTGATCTGCGCCGCGCTCGAAGCGGAACTCGCGGTGCTGGGTGCTGAGGATCGCGCACAGTTCCTGGCCGAGATGGGCCTCGCCGAACCAGGTCTCAGCCGCTTCATCCGCGCCGGCTACCAACTGCTCGGGCTGCAGACCTACTTCACCGCCGGCCCGAAGGAAGCGCGTGCGTGGACGATTCCGTTCGGCGCCACCGCGCCGCAGGCCGCGGCGGTCATCCACACCGACTTCGAGCGCGGCTTCATCCGCGCCGAAGTGATTGCCTATGACGACTACATCGCATGCAAGGGCGAATCCGGCGCACAGGCGGCCGGCAAGCTGCGCCTCGAAGGCAAGGAGTACATCGTGCAGGACGGCGACGTCATGCATTTCCGGTTCAACGTGTGAGCGGCACCCGCCATCCCGCGACGGCGCAGCCGGCGGAGCCACAGCGTCGTTCGTCCACCGGTGGCGGAGATGCCTGACGCAATCGGTGTCGATGCCGCAGCCAGCGAGGACGCGCTCGACAATCCCCGCTTTCTGCCTCAACTGCGCAGTCAGATGCTCAAACTTGCATTGCTGCAGTTGAACGATCCGGAGGCCGCCGAGGATGCGGTCCAGGAAGCGTTCGTCGGCGCGCTCAGGAACCGTGCTTCATTTGCGCGAGGCGCAGCTTTCAGAACCTGGGTATTCGCCATCCTGCGCAACAAGATTGCCGATGCGCTTCGCGCACGTTACCGGCGGCGTGAACGGGAAATCGCCGCGCCTGTCGACGGCGACGCGGAGGCGGATGACGACCGCTTCAATCCGGCGGGCGAATGGCGGCCGTCGCACCGACCGTCGCGGTGGTCGGACCCGGCAGGCATGACGGAAGACGCCCAGTTCTGGCGCGTGTTCGAAGCCTGCCTCGGGCGTCTGTCGGGGCGCACTGCCCGCGTGTTCATGATGCGCGAGTACATTGGTCTCGAGATTGCCGAGATCTGCGCGGCGCTGGAGATGACGGCCAGCAGTGTCTCTGTCACCCTGTTCAGGGCGCGCGCGGGCTTGCGCGATTGTCTCGAATCGCAGTGGTTCAAGGGGTAACGGATGCGTCGATGTCGTGACATCAGCCAGCTCGTCTCGCGTTCGATGGACGAAAAGCTCGGCATCGAGGATCGCATGGCGATGCGCTTGCACCTGCTGCTGTGCCGGCACTGCACGAACTTCGCGCGGCAGCTGGGCCTGTTGGGCCGGCTCGCGAAGAAGTTTGCGGGCAGCGATCGGGGATCGCCGCCCGCCTGAGCCCGGCCAGCGGCCGTATCACCGCCGAATTCGCCGCCGCGCAAGCGTTCAAATGCCGAGAAACCTCGTCAGCGGATAGTCGAAGGTGTCCGCGTGACATTTGAGTGCTCCGATGACCTCTACACCCGAGAATGCCCGACTGTCGTACTGGCACAGGCTCAGCACTGGAAACTGACGGGCGAGACCCCGATCGTAAGCTGATTCGAAATCGAGCACGGCCGACATCGGCGCCCCGGCGTGAAGGAAGCACGCCATGTCACCCAGCACCCGGCATTTGCGGCCGCGCGCCGTTGCGTGCATGAACGCCGCGCGAAACCAGTCGAGCAGTTCGCCAGGATCCGGCGCGCCCGCCTGGACGATCAGCGCATCAAGGGCGGACGCGGCCAGGCCGCCGAGCTCGTCATCGAGGAGCGCTGCACGCAGCGCGCCCGCTGTGTCCGCGCTGGCGACGAGGAAGCAGGCGTCGCCCAGGCGCAGGCCCGCGGCCAGGAAGGGCACCGCCAGTTTCAGACGACCCTCGTCGCTCTGGTAGAACGCGCACAGGTGAGAACCGTAACGCAACTGCATGTCTTCCAGCGCGACGCAGGCGGCTCGTGTCGGGGCCGACTCCCCGGGCGCGGCAGCACGGTGCCCACCGAGCAGCATTGCCTCGAGATCGGCACGCCGAAAGCGCCGCTCGCGACGGCCGCCGACGCGGGTGCACGGCAACCTGCCGGCGTCGGTCCAGCGCCGCAACGACACTTCACTGACCCGCAGCAGATGCGCCGCCGCTTTGATATCCAGCAGCCCTTCGCCCTGAGACGTCGCGTCGGCGGGCGGCGGCGGGCTCCGATTGTTCATCCCTTAGCACCTCTTTAATAATATTCTTTGTTGATCATTATTACTCTTTGTAATACAAATATCACGACCGCCGCCCACACCCCCGCATGCTTGTGCCGGTCTGGAGGACGCATCGATGCCTAACGAACATTTCCTCGACCTGCTCCTGCTCGCGCTCGGTCTCGGCGCCTTCCTGACACCCTTTCTACCGTTCTCGCCGCTGACCATCGATGTGCTCAATCTGCGCCGGGACACCCAGCTTGCGATCTACCGATGGCGGCAATGGTGCTGGCTCGCCGGCGGCCTCGCGTTCGCGCTGCTGGCCGTGCGACTGGTGCTGGCGGGCGATGCTGCCGCGGGCACGTTGGGGGCTTGGCTTGCGGCCACCATGGTCATACTTGCCGTTCTCTACTGGACGGGCTACGTCCCATTCGTCATGTCACCGCCGGCGGCCTCCACGCTGCTGCCGGCGTACGACGCGTGTCGGCGCGTGGGGCCGCAGGCGGTGGTGCTGGGACTGGAACTGGAGGGGGCGTCCCGAGCCTACCTGCGCGATCAAATCTCGAGGCCCCATTTCTTTCGCGACGTCCTCGACGACCAACCACTGACGCTGACCTATTGCATCCTGTGCAATAGCGCGACCGCTTTCGATTCGACGCTCGACGGCCGCGTACTCAATCTTCGATGCGTCACGGCCTACAACAACAATATCGTGTTCGAGGACGAGGCGTCCGGGAATTTCATTCAGCAACTGGACGGCGCCGTGATCGATGGCCCCGACCGCGGCCGGCGCCTGCCGATGCTGCCGGTGGCGATGACAACCTGGGGCGAATGGGTCCGCCTGCACCCCACGACCACGCTTTATTTTGCACCGTCGACCGCGCTCAGGGATCGGCTCGTCGACCGCATGCTGGCGTGGATGATTCCCATCTCGCGGCTTGCCAAACGAACGACGCCGTGGCATCGCGTGCGTGGCACGCTCGACCTGCGCCAGCCGGCGATGTCCTTCGTCCTCGGCGTCGAAGCCGGTGGTGAGCAGTGCGCCTATCCGATCAGTGCCCTCGTCCGCCAGCCGGTGGTCAATGACGAGATTGCCGGTGAACCGATCGTGGTGCTGTACGACACCGGGCGCGACATCGCGCAGGTGTTCAGCCGGCGGCTCGATGAGCACACGCTGAATTTTTCTACCGGTAGCGCAGACGCCGTGGCGCGAGATTCGGCTACCGGATCGTCATGGAATGCGGCGGGCAGCGCCATCGACGGCCCGCTTGCGGGACGGCGGCTGACCGCCATCCCGCATTTCAACAAGCTGTTCTGGTTCAGTTGGGCACTGTTCAAACCGGCGACCCGCGTGTGGTCGGGCAGTAGCGAGCAGGCACGCAAACCAATTGAATCGTCGCCCATGCCGGGCAATACCATTCAGGGGTTCGAAGCATGAACGAGCAAACGCTTTCGTCACGCCATTACGCCGCCCTGAGTCAGCCACCGCGGCGCGCCGCGGGCAACGCGGTCGATCTGACTGTCTATCGTCAGGTGCCGGAAGAAGAGTACGGCCGTTTCATCTATGAAGCACCCGCCGAAGGCCTGGTGCAGTCGGGATGGCCGCACGAGCCAACCGTGAATTGGACGAATCGCTTCGAGATTGCGTGGACCAGGCACGGCGACGCCGGGCCCCTCGTGCTGTTCCTGCACGGCGTACCGTGCAACCGGGCGCAGTGGGCAGAGGTCCAGCGCTTTGTCGGCCACTTCTGCGAAACGATTGCGATCGACATGCTCGGCATGGGCGAGAGCACGCAGCCGCGTCTGTATGGCCGCCGCGACGACCCCGCGGAGAACTCCCGCTGGCACTGGGTCAACGACGTCGACTACGTCGAAAAGCTGATGCAGCAGGAATTTCCGGGGCGCAAGTTCATCCTCGTCGCGGACGATTGGGGCAGCGGCATCGCGTCGCACTATGCGGCGCTGCACAGTGACAGGCTCGAAGCATTGATCCAGCTCGATGCCATTGCCTTCGACGGCTATCCCGTCAACGAGATCCAGGCCATCGGGCGGGCATCGCGCCTGCCGAATACGCCCGACGGGGATCGCGTCTTCGAGCAACTGTTCGCCGCCTTCGATCAGACACTCGTGCAGATCCTCAAGACCATGGTGTGGAACCCGGCCGTCTACAACCAGTACAAGCTGAGACTGCTCACCTTTCCCTATGTCGAGACCGACTATCACCGCAACACGGCCAGCGATGGCGTATCAGACGTAGCCCAGTCGACGACGCTGCGACTGAACCTGCACAACCTGCGGGTGCTCGCGGACCGCGCGGCCATCCTGAGCCCGGCCCTGTTGTTGCCCTACTGTCCCCGGCACAACCCGCACGGAGTCGATTATCAGCGTATCGACGTGCCGACGCTGATCGCCTGGGGTGAGTTCGACAATATGATGCCAGCGGCGCAAACGCAGCGCTTCGCGCACGTGCTCGGAACCGACGACGTGCAAATCAGCTATATCGCGCGCGCTGGCCACTTCGCGCATACAGATCAGCCGCTGCTGGTCGCTGACACCCTGCTGAACTTTATTCGTCGCGTCGTCGGACGGCAACGCATGGCAGATGTCTATCTCGGCAACGACGGGATCTGGAAAGGCGACGAACGGCAAATGATCGCCGCCTTGCGCGACATTCATGAGGTCGCCGGGAACTGACTGCGCTATGCCAGGAAGCGACGCTAACGGGCGGCGTTGCGGATTCAAAACTTTGTGTGAAAGGAATCCAGATCTGCAGCGACTAATGAGTTGACTGCCAAACCATGAAGCCCATCCCGATGCCCCGAACCCACTGCCATAACGCACTTGCCGCCACTTTGCTCACCGTAACGGCGGCTGGCGCACACGCCGGAACGCCTGCCGCGGACGCAAGCCAGGAAACGATAGTCGTCACCGCGCGCAAGACTGCGCAGTTGCTTGATGAACTGCCGCTGGCCGTCGATGTCATCAGGCGCGAAAAGCTCGATACAATCCTGTCCGGCGCACCGGACGTGACCGCGCTCGCCGGACGCTCGCCCAGCCTCTATGCCGAATCCTCGTCGGGGCGCACGTTCCCGCGCTTCTACCTGCGCGGGCTCGGCAATACCGATTTCGATCTCAACGCGAGCCAGCCCGTGTCGCTCGTCTACGACGAAATCGTGCTCGAAAACGCCATCCTCAAAGGCTTCCCGGTGTTCGACGCGGAGCGCGTCGAAGTGATCCGGGGCCCACAGGGCACACTGTTTGGCCGCAACACGCCCGCCGGAGTCGTCAAGTTCGACTCCGTGAAGCCTGGCCTGCAGCCGGACGGCTATTTTCGGGCCTCCTACGGCAGGTTCGACACCATCGACGTCGAAGGCGCCTACGGTGGTCCCCTGATCGACAACGATCTCGCCGCGCGTGCGTCCTTCCAGTACCAGCAACGCGACGACTTCGTGAACAACGGTTTCTTCCCTGCCGGCGGGGAGCAGGGCTTCGAGGAGTTCGATGAGTTCGCCGGGCGACTGCAGTTCCTGTACGCGCCCGCCGAAGGTGTCTCCGCCCTGTTGAACGTGCACGGCCGTCGTCTCGACGGCGGATCGCGGCTGTTCCGGGCCAATGTCATCCGTCCCGGGGTTGGGGGGCTCATCGCCGGCTTCAATCTCCGGCGCACGGCGCAAGACGCGACGCAGATCCTCGACGTCGACAATGTCGGATCGTCGCTGAAGGTCGAGCTGGCCCTCGGCCAGGGAGTGCTGACTTCGGTGACCGGCTTCGAGCACGTCGAGCTCGTCGCGCGCGGTGACGTCGATGGCGGCTTTGGCGCCGATTTTGCGCCCCCGGCCGGCCCCGGATCGATCCCGTTTTCAGCCGAGAGTGCCGACAACATCACCGGTCATCATCAGATCACGCAGGAGTTCAGATACGAATTCAGCCTGCAGGCGACGGTGAATTCGACGCTGGGCATGTTCCTCTTCGTGGAAAACCTGGAACTCGACAACCTGAGCTTCGATACGCTCGCCGGTGGCGCTCTCAACGGGAAGGCCATCCAGGACCAGGAAACGACGTCCTGGGCCGCATTCGGCGCGAGCGAGTGGGCTGTCACCGAACGCCTGACGCTCAGCGGCGGGCTGCGTCTCACGGTCGAGGAGCGTGACTTCACGGCCTCGCGTCTGCTCGGCCCGTTCGGCGCGCCGCCGCTCGGCCCGCTAACACGCGAACTCGACGACACCACCCTGAGCGGCGACGCCGCCATGCGCTATGCCTTCAGCGATCGGCTGAGCGGCTTCGCCCGCTATGCGCGCGGCTTCAGAACACCGGCCGTGCAGGGGCGCATCGTGTTTGGCGACGCCGTCACCGTCGCCGACACCGAAACCATCGACTCCTTCGAGCTCGGCTTCAAGCGCGGCGCGGTGGACGGCCGTTGGCATCTGAACGGCACCGCCTTCGTGTTCCGCACGAATAATCAGCAGCTGACGGCCGTCGGTGGCGCGGGCAATTTCAATCAACTGCTGAACGCCGATCGCGTGCTCGGCCACGGCGTCGAATTCGAAAGCGCCGTCCGGCCCCTGACGGGCATGAAAGTCACGGCCGGATACAGTTTCAACGACACTGAAATCGACGATCCGAATCTCGAGGTCGCCGTCTGCGGCGCCGGCTGTAACGTCCTCGATCCGATAAATCCAGCCACCGGCAATGCCCGCATCGATGGCAACCCGCTGCCCCAGGCGCCGCGGCATCTCGTCAACGCGACGTTGCGGTATGGCCGCCCTGTGCCCGGCCTCGTGGGCGAGGTGTACTTCTTCGCTGACGTCGTCCAGCGCAGCGAACTGAATTTCTTTCTGTATCGCAGCGCGGAGTTCCGCAGCGACGATCTGACCGAAGTGGGTCTGCGCACCGGTTATATCGCGCCGTCCCGCCGCTACGAAATCGCCGCCTTCGGCCGTAACGTATTCGACGAACGGGCCATCAACGGTGCGGTCGATTTCAACAATCTGACCGGCTTCGTCAACGAGCCAGCCACCTGGGGCATCGAGTTGCTCGCCCGGTTCTGACCCGCAGTGCGCCTGCCCTCGAAACTTGCTGCCGATTCGTATACGGTGACCTGCTGGAAATGAAAGCCAGATTGTTGATCGTCGCCGCGGTGATCCTGCTCGCGGCCCTGTTCTTCGCGCTCGATCTCGATCGACTGCTGACGCTGGACGCGCTGAAGCAGAGCCAGGCGCAGCTCGCGGCATGGCGGGCGCAGTTTCCGTTCGCGATCGAAGCCGGCTTCTTCCTGCTGTACGTTGTTGTGGCGGCCCTGTCGCTGCCCGGTGCGGCGATCATGACGCTCGCTGCCGGGGCGCTGTTCGGGCTCTTCGAAGGCATCCTGATCGCGTCCTTCGCCGCGAGTGCAGGGGCCACGTTGGCGATGCTCGCGTCGCGCCATGTACTGCGTGACTTGGTCCAGCAGCGCTTCGGGGAGCGATTGAAAACCGTCAACGAGGGGTTTGCGCGGGACGGCGCGTTCTACCTGCTCACGATGCGTCTCGTGCCCGTATTCCCGTTCTTCGTCGTGAACCTGCTCATGGGCCTGATACCCGTGCGGCTCACGACTTTCTATTGGGTAAGCCAGCTCGGCATGCTGCCGGCGACAGCGGTCTACGTGAATGCCGGTACCCAATTGACCCGCATCGCGTCGGTGGCGGACATCTTTTCGCCGACCCTGCTCATCTCCTTTGCCTTGCTCGGTCTGCTGCCGCTGTTCGCGAAGGTCATCATCGGTTTCGTGCGGAAACGGCGCCTGTACCGGCGCTGGCAGCGGCCCCTGGCCTTCGACCGCAACCTAATCGTGATTGGAGCCGGCGCCGCCGGACTGGTGTCGGCGTACATTGCAGCTGCCGTCAAGGCGAAAGTCACCCTTGTCGAGAGTCACAAGATGGGCGGCGACTGCCTCAACTATGGCTGTGTGCCCAGCAAGGCGCTGATCAGGACCGCACGCGCTGCGCATGCGATGCGGCACGCCGACCGCTACGGGCTCGAGCCCGTCACGCCGCAGTTCCACTTCCGCACCGTGATGCAGCGCATCCAGGCGACCATCGCGCGTATCGAGCCGCACGACAGCATCGAGCGCTACGAGTCACTGGGCGTCGAGGTGCTCGCAGGCCATGCGCGGATCCGCGATCCGTGGACGGTGGAAATCGCTTTGCACGACGGGGGCACTCGTCTGCTCAAGACGCGCAGTATCGTCATCGCCGCCGGCGCGCGCCCCTTCGTGCCGCCGTTACCCGGGCTCGAAGAGGCCGGCTATGTCACGAGCGACACGCTGTGGGAAGCATTCGCCCGCCTCGAACAGGCGCCCCGTCGACTGGTGGTGCTCGGTGGCGGGCCGATCGGTTGCGAACTCGCGCAGGCCTTTGCGCGGCTCGGGAGTGAAGTGTCGCAAGTCGAGCGTTCGGCGCGCATCATGGGCCGCGAGGACGAAGAGGTATCCGCGTTCGCCCGGGTGGCACTCGAGCGCGACGGCGTCACGGTCCTGACGGGCCATCAGGCGGTGCGTTGTGAAGTCGACGGCGACACGAAATTCCTGATCCTCGAACACGCCGGTGCAGAGCGTCGTCTGGCGTTCGACGCCCTGATCTGCGCGGTCGGGCGCGTCGCCCGCCTGACGGGCTACGGCCTGGAGGCGCTCGATATTCCAGTGCAACGCACGGTCGTTACGAACGAATATCTGCAGACAATCTTTCCCAACATCCTGGCCGCGGGCGACGTGGCGGGCCCTTACCAGTTCACGCATATGGCCGCACGCCAGGCGTGGTACGCCGCCGTCAACGCCCTGTTCGGCGACTTGAAGCGATTCAAAGCCGATTACGCCGCCGTACCGTGGACGACCTTCATCGATCCCGAAGTCGCGCGGGTGGGCCTGAACGAGCAGGATGCCCGGGCGCGCGGCATTCCCCACGAGGTCACGCGTTTCAATCTTGCTGAACTTGATCGCGCCATTACCGACAGCGCCGCGGAGGGCTTCGTCAAGGTCCTCACCGTTCCCGGCAAGGATCGCCTGCTGGGCGTCACGATCATCGGCGAGCACGCCGGCGACATGCTGGCCGAAATGGTGCTGGCCATGCAGCACGGCCTTGGGCTCAGTCGCATCCTCGGCACGATCCACACGTATCCCACTTTCTCCGAAGCCAACAAGTTCGCCGCCGGCGAATGGAAGCGATCCCATGCCCCCGCGTGGGCCCTGCGCTGGCTCGAAGGCTTTCACACCTGGCGGCGCAGATGATTCACTGCAGCCAAATCCGGGTGCGTATGGCCGCGCTCCTGCGGTGCATCTTCGCGGCGTCGGCGGTGCTGGCGTTCGGGCATGCCGAATGGGACCTGTTAGTGCATCGTCACGTCGTGCTCCTGCGTGGCGGACAGGCCAGTCAGGTTGACTATGCCGGCATGCGCAGCGACCGTGCGATCCTGCGCGGCTATCTCGAGCGCCTGATCGCGGTGACCCAACGCGAGTTCGATCAGATGCCGCCGATCGCAGCCGCAACAGGGTGACGGCCGGCGACATCGAGGTATCAAGCCTCTGCAGGTGGTACCGGGAAGACTTCGACCGGCAACGGCGGGCGGGGAAGGGGCTCGAGGGCTTTCTCACCGATGACGCCGAGGTGCTGGGGCTGGACGCCCAGCGCGCCGGCAGACTCGCCCGCGGTGAGCTGCCGGGGTCATTCCCCGACCACGACTGGCGCCTCAAGCGGGTGCCGTGACGCATGCGAGCCGGCATGCACAAGCAACGTACCCAGGCCGGCAATACCCGGGAACCGAACCAGCAACCAAGCGGAGAATGAACATGAACATCGAGCAGTGGCGCGCAAAGAAGCACTTCGTGAACGTACACGGTCGCCGCATGGCGTATGCGGAGATGGGGGAAGGGCGGCCCATCGTCTTCCAGCACGGCAATCCAACCTCTTCCTATCTGTGGCGCCACATCATGCCGGCATTGGCGCCGTTCGGACGCTGTATCGCGCTCGATCTGATCGGCATGGGAGACTCCGACAAGCTCCCGGATTCAAGCGCTGCCCACTATACGTTCATCGAGCATCGGCATTATTGGGATGCGGCACTCGAGGCACTCGGGATCAACACGGATGTGACGTTCGTGTTGCACGATTGGGGGACAGCACTTGGCTTCGACTGGTGTCGCCGTCACCCGGACGCGGTCCATGCGGTGTGTCACATGGAAGGCATCGTGCAACGGCTGCGCTGGGACGAATGGCCCGCGGATGCGACGGCGATCTTTCGCACCTTTCGTTCACCCGCGGGCGAAAATGCGGTGCTCGACGACAACCTGTTCCTGGAAGCGGTGTTCCCGTCTGCGATGCTGCGCAAGCTGACGGACGAGGACATGCACGCCTATCGCGCGCCCTACCTCGTTCCGGGCGAAGGTCGCCGTCCGATGCTGACCTGGCCGCGACAACTGCCGTTGGACGGTGAGCCGGATGAAGTGTGTGGCATCGTCGACCTCTATGGTGCGTTCATGCAATCGGCACCATTCCCCAAACTGATGATTGCCGGTGATCCCGGCATGATCATGAACGGCCGCGCTGCGGATTTCGCCAGGACCTGGATCAATCAGCGCTATGCGGTTGTCAACGGCCTGCACTTCCTGCAGGAAGATTCGCCGCACGAAATAGCGAGCGCGGTGACGGACTGGTTCGCCGCGATTGGCATGTGAGCGGACGCGCGGCTTCCCTGAACGGGCGCGGTGCGAACGCGCCCTCTGCCGCGCACGCACGATGTTCAATTTTTCACTCGCCCGGCATTCCTGGCGTCCATTTGCACCGCGTCGATCGATACGCGTACACGGAAAGACATCGAGATGTGAAGAAATAGCCTCAGCCTCTGGCATCTCATGTAAGTTTTTCCTGCATGAGACGACTAAAGAGTTACGGGCATCTGAGCCCGGGCAAACGAAACGTCAACTCCTGGAGATTCTCATGAACAAAATGTCTGGTTTCGCGCTCGCCGCGGCGGCTGCTGCTCTCTTTGCCGTGGCTGATGTTCCGCTCGCACAGGCGAGCGACGGTGTCCACTGCATGGGCATCAATGGCTGCAAAGGACAAAGCGAATGCAAGACTGCCACGGGTGCCTGCAAAGGCCAGAATGGGTGCAAAGGTCAGGGCTGGCTGAGCGCGGCATCCGCCGACGACTGCGCCGAAAAGAGCGGCAAGGTCGCCGAATAATAGGTAGCTCATTCCGGCCTTCCGAATAATCCTGCAAGATGATCGACGCGGAGCTTAAACCCTCCGCGCCGAGAGCATGGCAAAATGGCTGATGCGCTCCATGGCTGCGGCATAGGCTTACGCCCGGAACATTATCTCGACTTCGTGGCGGCGCCCCAGCCGGTCGATTGGCTTGAGATCCTGTCTGATAATTACTTGGTGCCCGGAGGCAAACCGTTGCATTACCTAGACCTCATTCGCCGCGACTATCCAATGGCGATGCACGGCGTGGGCTTGAACCTCGGCTCCTGCGATCCGCTCGATATGGAATATCTCAAAGATCTGCGCGAGCTCGCGCAGCGGGTGCAGCCAGCGTTGATATCCGATCATCTGTGCTGGACGGGTGTTGCTCATCACCGGCTGCATGACTTGATGCCATTGCCCTACACCGAGGAAGCGTTGATTCATGTCGCGAATCGCATCAGCGCCGCTCAGGATTTCCTGGGGCAACGTCTGGTGATTGAGAATGTGTCGAGCTATGTGGAATCCCAGGGCGAGATGTCGGAATGGGAGTTCGTGTCTGCGGTCGCGGCCACTGCGGACTGCGAACTGCTGGTCGACGTGAACAACATCTACGTCTCGGGCCGCAATCATGGTTTCGATCCGGCCACCTACCTGCGCGGGCTACCGGTCTCTCGCGTGCGACAGTTTCACCTGGCAGGGCACACGGATCACGGTACCTTCTGCATCGACACGCACGATCATCCCGTTTGTGCCAATGTCTGGCAGCTGTATGAACATGCGTTGCAGCTTTTCGGTCGCCCTCCGACGCTGCTGGAACGTGACGATGCAATGCCGCCGATCGGAGAACTGCTGGCAGAAATCGACATCGCCCGCAGTTTGATGGAGCGTACGCCGCATGCAACTGCTTGAGTGGCAGACGGCACTTCAGGACGCGGTACTCGGTACAGATGATCGGGTGCGCGCAACGCTGCGCCGGGCGAGCGTTGCGCCTGATAGTCAGCTGGCCGTCTATTCGAATGCGTATGTGAATCGCTTGCGTGAGGCATTGCAGAGTAATTTTCCGGCCTTGCACCAACTGCTCGGTGATAATGACTTCGAGGGTCTCGCGGCACGCTATATCATCGAACATCCGTCGCGGCACGCTTCTATCCGCTGGTTCGGCGATTGTTTGGCGGAATTTCTGGCAGCGCGCACGCCTTACAGCGCGACACCGGCCATACGCGAACTCGCGTTATTCGAATGGGCACTCCGACATGCGATCGATGCGTGCGATGCCGAGCGGCTGGCATTTGAGGAGGTGGCGGCGTGGGCGCCCGACGCCTGGGGGATACAGCGATTCGTATTTCATCCGTCACTGACGGTGCTCGACTTGCAGTGGAATGTTCCGCCGATTTGGCATGCGCTGACCAGGCAATCGACGCCCCCAGGCCCGACCGCCAGCCCTCAAGCCTGTCTGATCTGGAGACAACGCGATTTCGTGACGGCGTGGCGGACCTGCGACAGTGTTGAAGCCGCTGCGCTGCGCGCACTGGGCGACGGCGCCTCTATGGCGGAGATCTGCGAAGACCCTTTGCTTTGCCGGCCCGACGATGAACTGATGCCTCTGCGCATCGCAGGCGTGCTTCGAGGCGCAGTCGAAGGCGGCTATCTGTGCCGCTACGCTGGCCAGTCCAATTGAATAGCCGGGCGTAATCCAGCGTCTCCAACGGCCTGTCAGTGCATTCCCGAGGAAACCTGCGAGGCAGCCAGCGGCCTTTGCCGTAACAAAGGAGCTGTAAGCGCATCCAATCTATGCGATTGCATGGCTTCTGCCCCCCCTCGCATGCATCATTCGCAGCCTTGCCCCAGGGAAGCCTGGCTTCCCTGGGGCATCTTTTACTGAACTGACCACGTGGCAGATCAGGCCTGGCCGTATCGGAACACTCAGGCGGCGTTCATCCCGAGACGCTGTTCATTCGGTACGGGCCTTCGGCAACCTGCGATGAAAACGTGTGCGGCGGCGCTCCTGGCGCCGTCTCTGTGGCGACTTAGTGAGGTATTGCCGGAAATGAGTGACGGCTACACGCAACATGTAGATGTCGCGTCAGGTGACAGGCCACTGCGTGGTATTCGTGTGCTCGAATTGAGCTGCCTGTTATCGGCCCCAGCTGCCACGATGCTGCTTGCCGATCAGGGCGCCGACGTGATCAAGATCGAGTCACTGGACGGTGACCTCGCGCGCCGTATGGGGGCGGGCCGCGGGGGGATGACCTCATCCTTTCTGAGCGTCAATCGCGGTAAGCGTTCGCTGGCCATCGACCTCGAACATCCGGATGGGATTGCAGTCATCAATCGCTTGCTTCGCAGTGCTGAGGTCTTTGTGCACAACCTGCCGCCGGACACGGCCGAACGCCTGGGACTAGGCCAGGACGCGGTGCGAGCGGTACGCAATGACATCATCTATGTCGCGCTGAGCGGCCTTGGGAGCGACGATGCGGCTGCGCCAGATTGCGCCTGCGATTCCTCTATCCGGGCCCGGTCTGGACAGGAAGATGTTAAACCTGTGGGCGAGTCTGCGCGTTCCCGTATCGGGCATCGCAATGAGCCGGATAAGGCGGCGGCGCTGGCCGCTGCCCAGGCCATTATGGCAGCCCTGTTTGCACGTCAGCGCAGCGGGCTCGGCCAAACCGTCAACGTAGCCATGCTCGAGGCCACGATTGCCCTTTTGTCGCCGGTAAGCCTGGGCGACGCCACGCCGCTTCACATAACGGCAGAGCCCGAGCCACTCGCCCTGGATTCGGCCTTCAGCATCCGCGACGGATACATCACCGCCGGCGCAATGTCCGATGATGAATGGGCAGTGTTGTGGGAAGCGCTCTATCGGCTTGGATGGCAAGACGACCCAGACTATCGAACGATACAGGCGCCATCCGCCAACGACCGCGAACGGATCAAGGCGACCGCGGCGGCGCTTGTCATGAGAGGCAGCACGGACTTGCTTGACAGTCTGCGCGGAGACGGCGTGCCGTGGGCGCCCGTATTCGGTCACCCGGATGTGCTCGAGGATCGGCGGACCAACTTGGACGGTCCGATGGCAGAAACGGCGCCGCAGGCGCCTGCGCTGGGCGCGCATACTATCGAACTGCTGAGGGAGGCGGGTTATAGCGAAAGCGTCATTGATCTCCTGATCGATCAGGGTGTCGTACGCTGGTAATCCTGTGTCATATCCTGTCTCGCGTCCTGATGCCACCGACCTGCTGTCGCGAACCAATGAACGGATCAGGTACGTCACGCATCCGGGAAGGGGGCGCCACGGCGCCTCCCCCATCGTCGTTGCCTGCGGTAAGGTCAGTCGGCTCAGAACCGGGTAGTCAATCGCACCCACCAGTCCGGCATCAACGCGAGCGCCAGCCCTTCGAGTTCCTTGTCGATACCCGTCAACACCATCAAGCCCACGACTAGCAACAGGGCGCCGAAAGCGGGTCTGGTGTAGCGCGCAACCTCGCGCAGTCGCAGGCGCTTGACGCCTATGGCCTGCCGTGACCCGTAGGCGAGCAGCAGCGTTGAGGTACCGACACCGGCGCCGAACAGCAAAAAGATGCCGTAGGCCTGCAGGAGGTTTTCGCCACGACTGGCCAGCGCAATCGCCGCGCCTAGGGTGGGGCCCACACACGGCGCCCACACCAGGCCGAGCAGGAGTCCGATCAGGAACTGCCCCATCACCCCATCGCCGGTCAGCCGTCCCAGCAAGCGGTTGCCCTTATTGCTCAGGCGGGCGGTGACAGTGGCAAACGCAGCGTGCAGCGCAGGTACGAGGAGCACCAGGCCGGCAGCCAACAGCAGCGCGGCAGCGGCACTGCGCATGGCTGACTCACTCAAGCCGATTGAGTAGCCGAAGGCTATGACGACCATGCCAAAGCTGGAGAACGACACTACGAGCCCGGCCGTCAATGCGGCAGGCCCATAGCGACTCTGACCTAGCGCCGCTCCGAGCACGATCGGCAAGATCGGAAGCACGCAGGGATTGAACAGCGTCACCAATCCCGCCAGATATGCCAGCATCACGCTAGCGACTTCATGCGAGAACAGATGATTTGCGGGTAACGTCTGATCGCTGCTTCATTTGTTAGCCAGCGCATCGAGCACCACACGACGAAGTCGATCGCGGTCGGTTTCTGCAATCGAGCGTGCGAGTTCCTTCTCTCCATCAAATACCAGGATTGTCGATTGTCGACGAACGCGATGAGCGTCCAGGAAATGCTTGTCTTCGTCGAAATCGACGCGGAAAAAAAGCACATCCTTCATGTTTTCGTCTGCACGGAGTTCATCGAGTGTCGGCAATTGAGCTCTGCAGGTAGGGCACCAATCCGCCGCGACATCGACCACGATCGCCCGGCCCGCAGCCTGCGCAGCAACAAATACCGTCGGTGAATAGGGGGTCCAGGCCGGCGATGCCCAACTGCTCGCAGAGAGCATCAACGTTGTGAATGCGAGTAAAGCACGGAACAGTCGATGCATGATTTCAAACTCCTGTTGCAATTGGTGGTGCGGTAGAAAACCAGCTTCGAGCGTTAAGCCGCCAGGTCGGATCGGGACGGAGCGGCTCTCCGGGGCCTTCGCAGGCGGGCCTGTACGAGTGTTGATGCCGCCGCAGCGCTGCTGTTACAGCTACCGTCATCGTTCTCTATGGCTTACCGCGGGCCTGTCGGCTCATCGGCGGCCTTGGGAACGCGCTTCGGCGCACAGCTTGCCTGTAGCGGTTATCTCCATACGCTGAGAAAAAATGCAGGTCTCGCTGTCGCCAGACCCGCCCCTTCTACTTATGGACCATTCAGTCCATATATGCAATCGTCTCTGCCAGCGTGAACAATGCATTATTCGCAAATGTACGTGCAGTGTGCGACGCCGGCGAATGCGGTCAACTTCATTCGCCGGCGCATCCCGGATGGCATCGTGAACCAGGGCCATTCCCCACGTGCCTCGGGCGCTACGATCGAAAGAATGGACCGGCCTCGTGGCACCGAAAGGCAACTTGGTGGGACAACAGAAAACAGGGAGATCACGCCATGCGGTACCACTGCCTGGGGGTGTTGAATGCAAGCACGTCGTCGCACGAGCGTAAGTTTTCAGTCAAGACCACGCTCTTTCCGGCGCGGTCTTCGCCTTCGCACAGGGTCGACCTTAGATCCATGCATCTCCACGGAAACCGGCTATTCACGTGCACCACGTTGCTCGCCGTGATGGCATGCGCCAGCTATCCAGCGCATGCTCGCGACAAGAACATCGCAAACTGCGGCGAGCGCGGCCAACTGGCGGTGCAGATCCTGGGATCTGGCGGACCCGAAGTCGCTGGAGGTCGCGCCAGCAGTGCCTATCTGGTCTGGTGGAACGGCGGCGCGCGACTGATGATCGATGCGGGAGCCGGCAGCTTCCTGAGATTCGGTGAAAGCGGCGCCCACATCGAAGATCTCTGGCATATCGGGCTTACCCATCTGCACGTCGACCACAGCGTCGATCTCGTGTCGTTCACCAAAGCGGGTTTCTTCACCGACCGAACCGACGCGCTCAGCATCAGCGGGCCCACCGCGGGCGGAGTGTTTCCAGCTGTCGACGTTTTCCTGCGGCGGCTGTTCGGCCACGACGGCGCTTACGCCTATCTGGCGGGAGCACTTGACGGCAGCGGTGGGCACTTCCGTCTGGAACCGATGGTCGTCAGCGCGGCTGTCGGTGAGCAACAGAGCGTGTTGAAAAAACCGGAATTCCTGCTCGACTCAATCGGCGTCCGACATGGTCCAGTCCCCTCGCTGGCCTATCGTCTGACGGCCGGAGCCACCACCGTCGCATTCGCCGGCGACCAGGATGCAGCCTCGCCGGCCTTCTGGCATGCAGTGCGGGGAGCGGATGTGCTGATCGTTCACCTCGCGATCGCTGATGACCGCGATGCCGTGGCCGCTACACTTCACGCGACGCCGCAGCGGCTGGCGGTTGCCGCAGCTCAGGCGAAAGTCAAACATCTCGTCCTGGCTCACCTCATGAAACGTTCGCTGGCTGGGATCGAGACTGCAATACGATCGATTGGCACGCATTACGCCGGAGCCGTCTCCGTCGCCACCGACGGCGCCTGTGTCGAACTGCATTGAATGCCGTGCAGTGAATCGCCAGCCCGTCCCCGACCGACAATCCACATGACCCTATTCGGCGCCGTTTCCGTGTTTCCGATCGCGTTGTTTATCCTGCCGACAACGTCACCGGAGCCCATGTTGCCGGTTGCGGCGCCAGGTGCCTCAATTTCGACGCCGAGCGCTTTTCCCGCGCGGTAGACACCGGTATCCCTTCTTTGCGCGCCAGACAAATGATCTTTCCTTTGCAGCGACGAAGTGGGCGCGGTGATGTTCGGACAGAATAGCAACCGGGACGAAACGGCACAAAATGGCCGGCCATGCATTTTGCGACATTACATGACAGATACGATGTCGGACAGACTCGGCAGTGAAGGATTTCTTATAGAAATCTCGACGGCAACCTGGCATCCATGCTTGATTCGCGGAGACGGTTGACTCACTCGTCCAGGGTGGAATCATTTGAATCTCTGATCGGCTCACAAGATAGAATTCAAGGCAGGTCCATAGTGTCCGGCAGGACGCTGCGGCAGGCCGCTTTTGCGCTGAGGCGTTTGCTCTGCCGCGGTGAGCGGCGAGATGGTTCCGCGCGCAGTCGTAACAACTGCGCACTGGATTCATCTAATTCCCTGTATGGACGATTCGAGAAGTGCTCATAAGCGCACTGCATCAAGTGGGCACACAAACGAATCAATAAATCACTTAAGTTCAGGGAATCAATATGAACGCGAAAACCAATCGGTCGCTGGAATGTTATCTGGCGCTTCTCCTGGCAGGAGCCTCAGCGTCCGCGGCTGCAACAGAAACCTCGGATTCGAGCCGCAGTTTCTACTCCATGCTGCGCATCGGTGCACATTTCGTCGAGGATTCCGACGGTAGCCTGAATAGCACGCGCTTCTTCAGGCCAGGTAGTGGGGAGTTCGATTCCGGCGTTACAGCGGGTATCAGTATGGGGATAGAACTAAAAAGCGTCGAAGCGTTGCCTGCGCCCTTGCGGCATTTGCGCCTGGAGGCGGAATTCGCCTATGACCAGAATGATTTCGACGTTGCCAACTCCGCTAATGCAGAATTGACGGCGTCGCGGTTCATGGCAAACGTCTACCGGGATTTCGAACTTAAGAACGGCTTCGCCCGGCTTCGCCCCTACATTGGCGCCGGTGTCGGCGCGGCAATCATCGAAGCGGATGGGATCGGATTGAGTGGGAATGACGACACGGTGTTCGCATACCAGACGCGGGCCGGTATTGCCTACCGGTTAAAGCCTGATATGGACATACACGTCGGGTATCGCTTTCTTGACACAGAAAACCCGACGTTCCGCTATGCCCTGGGAGACTTCCAAACCGAATACCGCAGCCACTCGGCAGAGCTTGGGTTTCAGTATTCGTTCTGAGCGCGAATGGATCGACGGAGTGGGCTTGGCTTGGAATGCAGTGCAACCGAAAACCGGGCAATTATTCTGATTCGGATCAGGAGAGAACGCATGCGAGTTTCGACCAACGTGCATGAAGTCGGCGTCACCTGACACGGTGAGGCAAACGGCCGGCTTCGTGTTGGTATCAAAAGCATCAGTTTAGGCGTGGAGGAGGAAGCACGATTATGCGCTAATGATGATGGCTAAGGTCGGCGGTGCGGTTTCATATACAAAGTCCGGCATCCCGACCGGTACCTCCCACGGCGACAAGAATCGCAGGTGGGAGGTCGCCGCGTTCCCGTCTCCCGCAGTAACCAGAATGACAAGTCCAGGCGTCGGGCGCAGGGCAGCGACAAACTCCGTTGGCACTTCCGGAATCTGGACCCTGCTTGGGAGACAGCCCGAAGAACGCTAGATCAACACATCCAAGGGATATCAGAGCGCGACGATAGGGTTAAAGGAGCATTCGTCCGACATTTCGATTGCGAATGCGGGTCGCAACTCGCTTAGATAAGCACCGAAACACCATAACCAAAGGTGTGACGTAAGGAGGCCGAGCCCATATCGGCCGGATGGCGCCTACAGTCCGCTTGGCTAATTCAAGGCCGGCGGCGCCTGGTGAATCGTGCCAGTAGGCATGAACGCCTTGAATGCGAAGGCAAACGTCACGTCGTATGGTAGAGGTTTCTCACGTCCGGCGATTCGGCGGACCACCACGAAGCCAAGCTCCCGGCCCTCCGCAATCACTGGTGCATCGAGCGCCGAGTTCATTCCTTTGCTCCATTCGATCTGAATATCGCCGTGCCGGATTCTGCCAGACTTCCGCACCATTTCCAGTGGCCATGCGTCGCGCCCAACGACCACGACGTAGGCCAGCGGGGGTGTCGCTTCTGCGTATCTGCCCGTGTAAAGAAATGGCCACCTCAGTCCGTCGTAACGTTCGTATGGATTGAATCCGTATCTCCGCTGCTGATCATCGGGCTCGGCCAGCACGAGGCCATCAGGATGACGCGCAACGAACTCGGCTTAGGGCAGCGTTTCACTGCGGATCCGCCGTAAAGAGTAACCCGTCATCGAACCCACGATCGCGTTGCCGGTGAACTGCTGCCACCAGGATTCCGTTTCTCGATCAAACATCACCATGTCGGAGTGGCGAAGCTTGCCGCTGACGCCAAAGCTCAGCACGATTTTGCCATTGTCGCGGGCTGCCCGTCGATCGTACACGATGCTGGCGTTGCACAAGGGACAGTAGGTCACGGCGATCGGGCGACCATTGATGACGTCATTGACGATCTCGTGCCACATCAGAATGCGCAGTGGGCAGGCCCGTGCGCTGGCGCCATCCACTACCACAATGACTGGCTCGGTGGCAGGCAACGCCCGGTTGGCGTTAGCGTTCTCGAAGCGGGGATGGGTGAGCGCAGGAATGCCGTCTCGAGGAGGGCCTCCGGACAGGATCTCGGCAAAGGCAATCGTGCTGCGCGAGAAATCGGTGTTCGGCCACTCCTCGCGCCATTCATCTGGATTGGCAATTGCCGAGTTGATTATGGCGAGGGAAAGAGTGAATACAGCCAGTCTTCGAACAAGCGCTGCGGAGGCAGAACATGAATACATTGGGCAGACCCGGTTAGATACCTGATGGCTATTAGATGCCGGGCGCCGTTGCTCGTTACATCTGTGGATTCAATCGGGTTTGCGTGAGATCTGAACCAAACCTGAGCGCATGAGCCTGGTTCGGCGGCGGCGCTCGCAGGCACCCTGAACGCCGGTAGCGTGATCGGCTCCCGCCAGGGCGCGCGAACCGCTCGCTTGTTCCCAAGTTGTAACGCGGGCGTAAGTCTGTCATCTCAAACAAGAGCGGGACGTCCACGGAGAGCGTCGATTGCCAGTGACTTTCTCTTGCGTTCTCGAGCGATGGCGCGCGCAAGCGGGCGCCGCAATTCGCATCGTCAAGCAGGAGAATGAAGCCCGCAGATCCCGGTCGATCAGTGAACGCTGGTGGTGCCACTCGCGCAGCGCGTGGCAGCAGGAACAGCGTGACGCCCCAACGACGGCATGCATGGAACATCGAGACTTGAGAAAAGAGGACCGCATGATATCTGTCTACGGAACTGCCTGCGTACATGAGCGTCTATTGAGGGCGCCTGTAGGTACACTGCCGACGGGGCTATCAAGATGGGGATTCAGATACTCGTGGTACTGCAATCGCAGAAGGAGCGCATCGCGCACGAGGATGTTGTGGATCTCGACGCGCTTATCCGCGGCGATCGCGCAGCGTTTACGGTACTCGTGAGGCGGCATCATCGTGCCTTGATGGTCGTCGCGCGGGGCATGGTCGGTAGTGATGATGCCGAGGAAGTGGTGCAGTCGGCCTGGGTGAAGGTGTTTCTAAGCATCGCCACGTTCGAGCAGCGCTCGAAACTCCTGACCTGGTTGACCAGCATTGTGATGAACGAGGCTCGCATGTATCTGCGCCGCGCATCGCGGCAGTTCGAGTTCAGCCGGTCCGACTCCATTGATTTACTCACCGGGCGCTTCGCACAGGATGGCGGGTGGCAAGAAGCGCCGCATGCCTGGCGACTGCCGGGGCCGGAGGAGATAATGCGTCAGGAACAGTTCGGCGCGTGTCTGGCGAAAATCTTGGAGAAGTTACCCGCGCAGCAGCGGCTCGTGCTCGAATTGCGCGACATTATGGAGCTGAGCTTGGAGACGATCTCCGCGGAACTGGGGCTGTCAGCGGGGAACGTACGCGTGTTGCTGCATCGCGCGCGAGCGAGGCTTTATCAGGCAATCGAGAAGTTCGAGGTTTCGGGCCAATGCTGACATGTCGCGACGTTACGGCCCAGATCGATGCCTTGCTGGCAAGCGAACTGCCGTTCTTCAGGCGCATCGTTTACAGAATGCATATAGCACTGTGCGGTCACTGCGAAAAGTACGTATCACAATACCGTGAGATGTTGGAGGCGCTACCCGACGTCAGGGATGATGCATCGGATGCAGAAGTCGAACTCGTGCTCGAGCTCGTCGACCGCAGTCAATATACCAGGGAAGCGGGCGATACCTGAGACCGCTGCGCATGCGCCGTAGCAGGTGCGCGGGGCGGCCTCTGTTGTCGCGTCAGCATCCATGCACCGTGGACGGCCAGCGCAGTTGATGAGTAAGCGAACTCATCCAGGGGCGGCCGAGGCCTGAACGTTTCCCGCGCCGCTGTCGCTGATAGGGTGCGAAGCTCACGGTGTTGATTCCGCATAGTTCTCTTGCATCACTGTGCTCGATCAACACCGGCGAGGACGGTCGTATCACGCGGAGCTTCCGCGTCATCCCAGAGTAGCTTCCGAAAATTGAAGCCATCGCCCAGCGTCGGTTTGACGATTTCGAAGTACGGCGAAATATCGAAGTCGCGCGGGACGAACAGGCTGTGGTGTCGCAAATGAAACACTTCATCGATACAACCCGGGCACTCGGGGCCACTTGCATCCTGGGTACTCACATCCACCAGGATGGGATATCGAATCGATCGGAACGCCAGGGCAACCAGCGTGGAGCAGATGGCGCGGGTCGGATCACCACTGCCGAGTGCAATCATCCGGCGCCGAAATCGCGTTGGGACTGGGGGGGTTGGCAGAAGGTAGCGAGCAAGGTCGAAGACATGGCGCAGGTCGTATTGATGTCCCAGGCGTGAGGCGGCGTAGGCAATCACCGCGCGTCTGTCATGTTCGTTCAGGCCGACGGGACGGCAGATTCTGGCGTTCAGACCGGCGTATTCCTCGATAGTGGTCCGGCGAACACCATGCCTGATATCGGCTTCTATGAAGCATTCGGTGCCCGGTTGAGCTTGCGCACCATCGTGCGGACCGACGTACAAGGCCGCATGTGACCACGTGGACTGGGTCAGATACTTGATGGCTGTGCTGACGCGCGTCTGTCCTTCTATCAGCAATATGTCGGCGGGCTGTAGCGCTCCAAGCAGCGTCTCTGATTCAGGCGGAGCGGAAGGCGAATGCGCGTGGGCAGGGGTGCTCAGATAGGTCGCGAGCCACCGTCCCATGCCAGCCAGTAAGTGGTTCACTGCTCCGCTCCTTGCATTGCCTCGGCCACTTGGATGTTCGGGTAAACGCATGACAGGGGGCGACAGCAAACCCAACGATCGAAATGCCCGCCAACGCCACAGGAACTTGCACAATCGGCCGAAGCATATTGGAGCGCGACAGCACCACCACTGGGTCCGCGCAATTCGGCACTACGCGGCCTGCGTTGACGATGAATAACAGGTCCAACAACAACGTGCATAAGGGAAACCAGATGACGGTGCATGCTTTACCTGTTAGTCGTATGTGGTGGCAGCTCCTTACACGCCATTCTTTGACTGAGTTGCGGTAAGCCAAGGCGCTTACAGGATAAATAGTCTGCCGGATTGCAAACGAATTCCGTGGATCACCCTAAATCGGGTGAACGGCGCTGATCGCGCAGCTGCCGCTCGGGAACAATTGTGTCACCCACATGGTGAAGCTGCGTATCGTCGCCGATTCGTACCGTTTGATATGACGTTGAGCCGCATGTTTACATGCCGTGGCTGACTGGCACAGCCGTAATGGCATGTGAGGTGTCGGCTGCGGGCTCAGCCTGAAGCCGACTGCACCTGCGTGCACAGCGCGTCGACCATCATCGCGAACGCGGTTTCGTCGGCAACGCCCTGCGTGTGTACCAGATGAGTCACCCCTGCCTCGGCGTACGCCTGCGCCAGTGCGATGGCGGCAGGGGGATCTGCGAGCGGCAGTGTCTTCATGTGCACCACTTCCAGCGGTGATCGACCGGCTTCCTGTGCCAGTGTCTGCAAGGTTCTGACATGGGGCGCCAGTTCGTCTGGCATCAGCCCGACCGGCATCCACCCGTCCCCATAGCGGACGGCACGCGTGAGCGAACTCGCCGGCGCGCCTCCGATATAGATCGGCGGCCGCTGCAGCCGGGGCCGCAATATCAGGGCTTGACCATGCTGCTCGACCACGTCGTCGCGTGCAGCCGCGTGGATGAGATCGAGTATCTCGTCGTTGAGTGCGCCGCGGCGCTGCTTCGCGACGCCGAGTGCCTTGAATTCTTCGTCGACATAGCCGACGCCGGTGCCGAGCAGGAAGCGCCCATTGCTGAGCGCCTGGATCGTTGCCAACCATTTCACCGTGGGCAGTGGGGGGCGATAGGGCAGGATGAGCACCGCCGTGCCAAAGGAGATTCGCGTGGTGTGGGCGGCGAGAAAGCAGGCGACACCGAGCGGGTCCAGGATATGTGACATGTCGGTGGAGATGTCATAGGGGTTCTCCGCCATGGCCGGTGGGAGGCCGATGTGATCGTTGATCCAGATCGAATCGAGCGTGGAGCGATCAGCGTAACGCGCGCAGGCGGCGATGCAGGCCGGCGTCGCGGTGGGTCCCCAGTTGCGGATGTTGGTCCCTAGTTTCATGGCTATATCCTCAGGCCTGTGAGCGCGGCACGAGCAGCAGCGCGCTGAGCAGCCGCAGAGTGGGGTCTTCACTGTCAGCGAAATGCGCCTGCAAGGCGCGCAGCAGGGTGCTGCCGCTCGTGTCGTGCCAGAACCAGTGCAGGACGGTGGCGCTTGAGACCGTGCCTGGTTGCGCAGTCGCCGCTTCAGTGAAGTAGGCCTTTAAATCCTCCGCCGCCAGTCGCAGCGAATCGGCTGTGCAGGCAGCGGCGTTCGGTGCAGACGACGCCGCGAGCAACGGCACGCACAAGTGCTCGAGCACATCGTCGATGGACAGACCGCTGACGCCAACACTCGTGCGCCCGCGCACGGCGAGTGCCCGCTCATACCAGGGCCTGAGCATGGCGATCTCGCGCCGCACGGCGAGTCGCAGCGCGTCCTGCTGCGTGCCGGCCGTGGCCGGTGCGCGAAACAGCACCGGACAAGTCCATCCTGTCTCGGCGCTGGCGCTGTGCGGCGCCTCTTCAGGAAAGTCCTCCAGTACCGGCCCACTCGGCGCTGCCAGCAGACGGAGCGCGTGCTCGAGCACGCGTGTCTGCAACGCGGGCTGATCCGGCGGGCCGAAGGGCCTGCCGAGTTCGAACGGCACCCACAGTGCCCGCGGCGGGCGCATCTTTACCGTGTGCTCACGAATGAGACTGACCACGATGGTCGGTATGCCTGCTGCTTCGAACACATGTGCCAGCCCGCTCACGGCGCGCGTGCACAAGGGTCAAACGGGTGCGAGCAGCAGCGCGTCGACGCCGTCCCGCTGCAGCAGCGGTGCGAGCGCCCGTGCGGTTGGTGCCATTGCCTCGGGCGTGGTTGCGCCCATGAAGGAATAATGAAACCGCGCCACCGAGCCGATGACGCCGCGCGCCGCGAGTTCGCGCAAGCGATCGAGCGGGAAGACGACGTTGAGATCCTGTTGAAACCCGGTGCGATCAAAGTTCGTCGAAATATGGCTCATCACGATATCGGACGCCGGCAGATCGCCGTCCAGAATCCGATACCCGCTGTCACCGAGATCGAACGTGGGCTCGCCGCGTCGCTGAAGGCCTGCCGTCGAAACGATTGCGACCCGTCGCCCTGACAGCGGGGGGCCGTTGACCCACGGCGTCGTGTCATGGGTCGGGCACTCGAGATCGGCAAGGTGATGGGCGAGTGACGGCGGGAGGTCGGTGAGTCGTGCCATGGCGGGTTCTCCGGTTCGATCGCAGCGGCAGGTGCTGCCTGCCGGTGCAGAGGGCATGCGCGCGCCGGGTGGGGCGCGCACACCGCTTTCAGTTTACGGGGCGACAGGGCGTGCTAGGCGGCGTCGCGAGTGTCGCCATGCCAATGTCGCGCGGCAAACATGTCGTCCAGCGGGGTGTGGAACAGATGGTTCGAGAAGTTGCTGATTGTCTTCACGGACAGCGCGAGTATGACATCGAGGATGTGGCGTTCGGTATAGCCGGCCGCCAGAAATTTCGCGACGTCGCTGCGCGTCGGCAGCCCGCGCGTGGTGCTCATGACGTGCGTGAACTCGCTCAGCGCGGCGAGTTTGGGATCGGGCAGCGTCGTGCCGTTGCGGATGGCGTCCGTCACCGGCGTGGGCACCATCGTCATCTTGTCTGCAATGACGCTGTGGGCGGAGACGCAGTACTCACAGCCGTTGTCGCGACTGACCGTGATGAACACGACCTCCTGCTCCTGCGGCGAGAACGCCGAGCGCTCGCGAAAGGCCGCGTAGCCGAAAAGATAGGTATCAAGCAGAGCCGGTGAGTTCACCATGCCCTTGTACATATTGGGCAGGAAGCCGACCTGGGCCTGCGCCTTTTCGAGGATGGGGCGACCTTCGTCGCCGGCGGTCTCGGGGGTCTGCAAGGGAAGGGTCATCTTGTATTCGGACTTCATGGGACATTGCTCCTGGACTGGTTTGCATCGCATGGCGTGCGGAGTGGCGCGGCGCCATTGTTATGGACCGGATGGTCCAAAAATAATCAAAAAAAGTCAGCGCATGGCTTTCAAGGCGATCGCGGCTGTCTTCTCCAGCGCAGCGCGCGACATCCCTGCTTTCACCATCGCTCGCATGCCGCTGATCGTCGTCATCACGAACTGGGCGAGCGTACGCGCGTCATCGGCGGTATCGATTTCCGCGGCAGCCTGGGCTTTAGCGATGGCCTTTTCGAAAACATCGAGAATGCGTCCGGTGCCGAGCGACACCTCTTTGGCCACCCTCGCATCCCGCCCTGAGAATTCGGTCGCTGTGTTAATCAGCAGACAACCGCGGCGCGGCCCGCGCGCGTCCGCCTCTGCGGCGACGCACGACAGCACCTCGCGCAGAAAGTCCAGGCCGCTGTCGCTGTCCTCGAGTTTTGCGGCCATGCGGCTGGTGAAGGTTTCCCGGTAATAGCCCAGACAGCGCTCGAACAGAGTGTGCTTGCTGCCGAAGGTCTGATACAGGCTGCTTTTGGACAGTCCCGTGGCCTTCAGCAGGTCCTGCAGCGACGTACATTCATACCCTTTCGTCCAGAACACGGCCATCGCTTCGGCGACGGCGGTTTCCGGTTCGAATTGCATGGGGCGGCCGGCTGGCATAGAGTGATTATGGACCTTGCGGTCCGTTTTTCAATCCCAACGCCGGCCGGCGCGTTCATACACGACCTGTCCGGCGCTTACAGGAGCACTACCGATGAAGCTTTACAGTGACAGCGAGCTGCCGGTGCGACCCGCACTGGAGGCTGTCCACGCCGCCACGCTCGCGTCGTTCGTCGGCGCCGGCAGCTGGTACAGCGGCGCAGAGCGCTGCGAAATCGTGATGGAAGCGCGACGCGCCAGGTGTGAGGCCGGCCTGCAGGAGGACGGTGCAGTTGCCCCGCACTACGCCGACATCAATGCCACCGCGCGGCGCGTCGCCGCCAAGGTCGCGACCTCGGTTGAAGACCTGTCGCGGGATTTCATGGAGGAGGCGATTGCCCAGGGACTCTCCATCGACGAGTACGTGGAGGTGGTCGGTGTGGTGTCCCGTGCGGTGAATCTCGATGTTTTCGCGCGCGGCCTCGGCCTGCCCGTGCGCCAGCTGCCGTCGCCGCAATCGGGCGTGCCGGCGCGCACCCGTCCCGCGACGGCGCGCGACGAAGGCGCGTGGGTGCCGACGGTGCCGGGCGGCAGCCGCGGAGGCGACGACGCGCAGCGGATCTACGGCTCGGCCGATCCGCAGGCCGCCCCATTCATCTATCGTGCATTGAGTCTTTGTCCCGATGAGGCAGCGGGCCTCGTTGCCCTGGGTGCTGCCCAGTACCTCGAGATCAAGGATTTCATGGACCTCGAGTTCACGTATGAGCCGGCCTTGTCGAGACCGCAGTACGAACTGCTCGCCGCCAGGGTATCCGCGCTACACCAATGCTTCTACTGAACTACTTCGCATACATGGATGCTCCGTGCGAGCGTCGAGCGTAGCGAAGGAACGGTGGATCTACGTGCGGTGGTCGACCCCACCGTGGACAGTGGCATTACCCACGGCAAAGCCCTGTTGAATTTCGCCGCTGCGGTCGTCGGCGACGCTCGCGCGCAGCTGAGCGTAGCCAGGCAGGCGCTGCGCGCGGCCCTCGGCGACGGGGCACTCGTGCAGGCCTCGGCAATCATCGCCAATTTCGCGATGAACGATCGGGCGGCCAATGCCATCGGCATTGTGCTGGAGCCAATGTTCGTGCGCGGCAGCGTCGAGTTTCGCGCGCAGTTGGGCATCGACCTGTACCCGTCGGCCCTAAACACGCTGCGAGCTTGAGCCCACTGCTGGTGCGTGGGCGCCTAACAGGCTGGTAAAAAACGGCTACGACCACCGCCTGCGGCGTTGCGGGCCCGCCTGCGGTGCTCATTTATTCCCGCCTCAACTGCGCTCCTCGGCGGCCCTCCGCCTTACAGACGGCACTCTCGCTCGTTTTTCACCAGCCTGCTAACGCTTGCCGATCATGCCGTACCGTTGCGATGTCGATGGGCTCCATCGACATCGCCGGCCCCGATGCTGGGACATCGAAAGACGGGGACACGACGGCGCCCACAGGCGGCCGGCAAGCTGCGCCTCGAAGGCAAGGAGGACATCGTGCAGTACGGCGACGTCATGCAATTCCGCTTCAGCGTGTGAGGCCTCTGCGTTCGCGGCGCCGGGACGCCCTTACGCTTGGCTCATCGTCAGCACACGGGTGCCGATCTGTCCGTCAGCACCACGCGTAAAGCTTCTCACGAACGCCTTCCATTACCCTTGATTCAACCTCGCACTCATCGGCTATAGAACGCAATCCCAGTCCGCGGGAACGCGTGTATCGGGCGGGTCATCGTCCAGCGCAGCTTTCGCGGCGCGCCGCGTCTTCACGCCCGTTCAACTTAAATCAATGGGGGAGTGAGCATGAAATCAAGCAAGGGAATAGGCGTCACATTGGCGCTGGGGAGTCTGCTGGTGACGACCGCGAGCCTCGCGGACGACGGCCGCGGCCGCGTCGCGCGCGCGTATGACGTCTGCGTAAACGCAGGCGTCGATGCGCGCTTCAATCTCACGGGCGTCGACTTCGGCGGCAATCCGATTCCGGAACATCCGGGTCCCGGCGATCGAGTGACAGGCGTCGGCATGCTGCTGCCGGCCGGCACGATTCCAGCCGATGGCACGGGCGATGTCACCTGCAACAGCTATCAGGCGCGGAAGATCGGGACCTTCTTCGTCAACGGCACTTTCGTCAGCACCTTCAGCGCGCGTCCGCTACCGCAGGCTGCGGCCAACGATCTGGCCTAAGTCGACTGGCATTTCCGCGTTGACGGTGCCGGTGCCTTCGACACCAGCGGCCCGCTCAAACAGTTCGCGCAGGGCGGCACCTACCCGCACACGATCGTCGGTGGCACGGGCCGCTTCAAGCGCGTGAAAGGCGAGCTGACGACGCTGATGCTCGGCGCCGGTGGCTTCCAGCTGCGAGTGTTCCTGCCGAACGACTGAGCGTCTTGCCGCGCGCCCGCGGCGGGTGCGCGGCATTTTCACCGCAATGTTTTTGCAGCGCCGACGCAGCCCGCGCCCGCGCGGTTCCGGTATCATCGCGATGCGGCCGCCCCCTTTTACCCGGCCCGCGGAGACCGACGCTTGAACGCCGAATCGCATGCGACAGACGCCCTCGCCGCGGCACTGGCCACGGCCGCTTCCACCCGCCAACCCATTGCACCGCTGCGCGATCGCGTGCCGGGGATAGATGCGGATCTGGCCTATGCCATCCAGGACGCGAACACGCAGCGCTGGCTTGCCGCTGGCCGGCGCCTCGTCGGCCGCAAGATCGGGCTGACCTCACTTGCCGTGCAGCAACAGCTCGGTGTCGATCGGCCCGACTATGGGATGTTGTTCGCCGACATGACCGTGGGTGATGCCGAACCGGTCGCCCTGAGCCGGCTGATCCAGCCCAAGGTCGAAGCGGAGATCGCGCTCGTGCTCGGCCGCGATCTGACGCACGAAAAACACACCTATGCCGATCTGATCCGGGCAACGGACTACGTGCTGCCGGCGATCGAAATCGTGGACAGCCGCATCGAACGCTGGGACATCCACTTCGTCGACACCGTCGCCGACAATGCCTCGAGCGGGCTGTTCGTGCTCGGCAGCGCGCCGAAGCGCCTGCAGGACGTCGATGTCACGCAGTGCGCGATGCGCATGACGCGCGGCAACGACATCGTCTCCACCGGCAGCGGCCGCGCCTGTCTCGGCAGTCCATTGACGGCCGCAGCCTGGCTCGCGGATGTGATGGTCCGCTGCGGCCGTCCCCTGCAGGCCGGCGATATTGTGCTGACCGGCGCGCTCGGGCCGATGGTCGCCGTCACCACACCTACGCGCTACGACGCGCACATCGAAGGTCTCGGCAGTCTTGCCGCGATCTTCGTCTGAACACCCGGAGGCTCCGCTCATGACCGCACCCTCTGACGCCGATAGCAGCCGTTTCATGCAGGTGAAAGCCGGCGATCTCGATCTGCGCCTGCACTACAACGATCTCGGCACCGCGACCGCCGGTACGCTCGTGATGATCCACGGCTCCGGTCCCGGCGCGAGCAGCTGGGCGAACTTCAGCCGCAACGCAGGCCCGCTGACCGATGCCGGCTATCGCGTGATCCTGATGGATTGCCCCGGTTGGTCGAAGAGCGATCCGGTGGTCTGCACCGGCGCACGTTCGGAGCTGAACGCGCGCGCGCTCGCCGGCCTCGTCGACGCGCTCGACCTCGAGCAGATCCATCTCGTTGGCAATTCGATGGGCGCGCACAGCGCGATGATGTACACGCTGTTGCACCCCTCGCGCGTCGGCAAACTGGTCCTCATGGGCGGCGGCACCGGCGGCGCGAGCCCGTTCATGCCGATGCCGACTGAAGGCATCAAGCTCTTGAACGCGCTGTATCGCGAGCCGACGATCGAGAACCTGAAGCGCATGATGGCGGTGTTCGTCTACGACTCCGGCAGCCTGACCGACGATCTCTACCAGCTGCGGCTCGACAACATGCTGTCACGCCGCGAGCACCTCGTGAACTTCGTGAAGAGCCAGGAGCAGAACCCGCAGCAGTTCCCGGACGTCAGCGCGCGCCTCGGCGAGGTGACGCAACCCGTGCTCGTCGTCTGGGGCCGCGATGATCGCTTCGTGCCGCTGGATGCGGGTCTGCGGCTCGTCGCCGGCCTGCCGAATGCGGACTTCCATGTGTTCGGTCGCTGCGGCCACTGGGCGCAGTGGGAACACGCGGATAGGTTCAACCGGATGGTGGTGGATTTCCTGGCGAGCTGATCCGTGCTGGCCATCTCGGGGCCACCGTGAACACCGCTCGTAGGTTGGGCTGACGCAGGAAGCTCAACAGTCATGAGGCACGTGCATCACCCGCCATTCTGAAAGAAGCGCCGGGCCGCGGAGCGTGGCCGGGGGGCCGGCGCGAGAGGGAGCTCCGGCCTCTTTCATCGATGCCGCGACGCGTCGGATGTTGGGCTTCCTGCGTCAGCCCAACGATCGTTCACCGGAACCTGCGCGCTGGTAGCGTTCAAGCGCTTCCGGGCCGGAGCCGCGATCGAGTCGCACGCGTTCCTCTGACATCGAAGTCGAAGCGCAACAAGCGCTCGAGCGCGTTGCTCTGGCGTGTGATCCGCGGCGCGCGAACCAGTAGCCGAGTGCCGCCATCGGGCTGCGGCGCCATTCGCCCGGTTGCGTCATGGGGTCTCGGCCGCGAGCTTGACGCTCGGGCACGGCACGCCCTTCAAATGCGCGATCCCCTGCACGCGATCGAGCGTGTCGTCATCGTCGCGACACAGCATCGAATCGGCATAGACGAGTGCTGGCCGGGCGTGCCTGCACGGCGCCCGGCGAGCGGTGAAGCTCGTGCCGTCGTACCATGCCTGTCGTACCCCATCTTGCCGCTGCCCATCAGGAAATCATCCGTGAACTTTGGTCTTCCCCTACTGCTCGGCGTGCTCGCCGGCGCCGCGTTCTGCTTCGCCGTTCACCGCTGGTGCCGGCGTCACGAGAACGCCATTTACTGCGCGGCGCTGGTCTACATCGCGGCCGTCTACGTCGGCCCCGCCCTGAGCCGCGGCGCGCCCGGCGACGTGCTCGAAATCCTCGCGTCTGGTGGCTTCTTCGGGTTGGCCATTGCCGGCCTCGCCGGCGGCGAGGCGTGGCTCGCCGCCGGCTACATCCTCCATGGCATGTGGGATGCCTTTCATGTCGACCTCACCCACACGGCGCTGCCCAAGTGGTATGCGCCGATGTGCATCGGCTTCGACTGGGCCGTCGGCGTGTGGATTCTGCGCTGGATGAAGCAGAAGCGCGCCGCGGCGGCCTGACGCCAATGCTGTGTCGACGCTTGCGCCCGGTGGCACCGATCATCGAGGCCATCCTCCTCGCGGGCCCGAAGGCCGTCGCGCAGACCAAGCGCGACGTGATGCACTGTGCGGGATCGATCATGACGGAAGAGCGCTTCGCCGAGCTCGTTCGCTCACATGCCGCGAAGCGCCAGACGGCCGAGGCCGCAGAAGGTTGTCAGAGCTTTGTCGACAAGCGTGACCCGGCGTGGTTGCCCGCGCCCGACCCAGGCTGAGCCCGTGCGCCGCCGAACCTGACGTATGCGCTCGGGCGCCACGTCAGGCCGCCCGATTCGGTAGGGTTGGCGACCTGCCCCGGCTGCGGCAGGCGCGTTTGCTGCCACGCAACAAACCAGGGTGTCATGATCCAGATCACAGGCCCGAAAGCCGCTGCTCCGCAGACTGGCCTCCGTCGACCATAGAGGAAGTAAAACCATGAATGTCTCAGTCTCCAGGAACCTGCCCAAGATCAGGCCAGCCGAACATGTCGATGTCCTGATCGTCGGCGCCGGCATTTCGGGCGTGGGCGGTGCGTATCACCTGACCCGGCAATGTCCGGACAAGACTTTCGTCGTCCTCGAAGCCCTCGAGAGCTTCGGTGGCACCTGGCTGATGCACAAATATCCAGGCGTGCGCTCCGACAGCGATCTGTACACCTTCGGCTATCGCTTCAAGCCGTGGATCGGCCCGCCGAACGCGAGCGCCGGCGCCATTCGCGACTACATGGGCGAAGTGATCGAAGAGCACAAGCTCGCTCAGCACATCCGCTACAGGCACAAGGTTCTGAACGCCAGCTGGTCGAGCGAAACCAGCCTGTGGACCATCGAGGCGCAGCGCACCGACACCGATGAAATGCTGACCTTCACCGCCAACTTCATGTGGATGTGCCAAGGCTACTACCGGCATGCTGAAGGCTACACGCCCGAGTGGCCCGGCATGCAGGACTTCAAGGGCGAGATCATTCATCCGCAGACCTGGCCCGAAGATCTCGATTACAAGGGCAAGAAGGTCGTCGTGATCGGGTCAGGCGCAACGACCGCCACCGTAGTGCCCGCGATTGCCGCCGACTGCGGCCACGTGACGGTGCTGCAGCGCTCGCCGACTTTCTTCGTGCCGGGCATCAATCAGAATGAACTCGCGAACATGCTGCGCAAGCTCGAAGTGCCCGAAGAATGGGTGCACGAGATCGTGCGTCGCAAGATTCTCGACGACTTCCGCGAACTGACCCGGCGCTCCTTCGAGGAGCCGGAAAAGCTGCGCGAAGAACTGCTCGCCGGCGTGCGGGCCTGTCTCGGCCCGGACTACGACCTCGCCAGGCACTTCACGCCGACCTATCGCCCGTGGCAGCAGCGCATCGCGTTCGTGCCCGACGGCGATCTGTTCAAGGGGATCACGGCCGGCAAGGTGAGCATGATCACTGACGAGATAGAACGCTTCACCGAGCAGGGCATTCTGCTGAAGTCCGGCGACGAACTCGAAGCCGACATCATCGTCACCGCCACGGGCTTCCATCTGTCCGCGCTCGGTGACATCAAGTTCGCGGTCGACGGCAAGGCCGTCGACTTTGCGGATACGGTCACCTACCACGGCATGATGTTCACCGGTCTGCCGAACCTGCTGTGGGTGTTCGGTTATTTTCGCGCCAGCTGGACATTGCGCGCCGATCTGCTGTCGGACTTCGTGTGCCGCCTGTTGCAGCACATGGACGACAAAGGCGTATCGAAGGTGTCAGTCGCGCTACGGCCCGAAGATCGGGACATGGAAATCCTGCCGTGGATCGACACGCAGAACTTCAATCCGGGTTACCTCCAGCGCGGCATGCATCTGTTGCCGAAGCGCGGCTCCAAACCCGAGTGGCAACACACGCAGGACTATTGGCACGAGAAGGAAGTGATCCCGGCGATTGATCTCGACGACCCGGTGTTCGTCTACGAGGGTAGCTCGGCCGCGAGCAAACAGGCGACGAAGTTGGCGGTCGGCTGATATCGCCTGGCGCGCCCGGGGATGGGGGAGGCCAACTGGCTTCCCTGTGCCCCCGGCCTGTGTGCGAGCGGTGGCCGCGTCTGAACGGCGTGGTCAGCGTAGGTGCCGGTGACCTGTGCTATTTAAGGCAAGAACAGCGGCAGCGCAGCGCGGCCGTCGTCCATCTGCGAGCCGATGTCGAGCGCAGCGGTCTCGCAGTTATCCAGCGAGTCCATCACCCGCATCTGCAGCGAAGCATCCGGCCCGCCGCCGCTGGCGCTGAGACTGGCGGCTTCGTTCAGGTGCCGACAGTCATTCACGATCCGGTCTTCGGCGGCGCGCAGCGCGGCGCTTTCTCGTGCTGAATAAACTTTACCGGACTCACCGGCGTCGATCAGGCGGCTGACCACCGCGTTCTGCAGCCGAAAAACCTGTTCGCCGTGCACGCGAGTGGCCTGCACCTCATCGGCGCCGCTGATGAGCGTCCAGCGCAAAAGGACGGTCGTCACCAGTGCGACGACGGCCATGGCCAGCACATATTTTGCGTTCATCATCGTGAATCTCCGGACTCGCCAGCGCGAGTCGTTGCGTGCAACGGGGGGTGAGCTGGCGCGGCAGCATGCAGGGCGCCTTTTCGATAAGGTCTCACCCTGATGTCAGCGCCTGTGCGTGTCGGTACGCAACCGCGCTTAGGACCCGGCGGAGCATCAGTTAAACTCACGTCATGACGCCTGGCACCGCTGCATCACCGTCGACCGCCGCTGACGACGCCATCATCATTGGGGCCGGCGTGTCCGGCGTGTATCAACTCCGTCGCTTGCGCGCGCTCGGGATGTCGGTCCAACTGTTTGAGCGCGGCAGCGACGTCGGCGGCACCTGGTAGCGGAACCCTAGCCGGGCGCGCGTTGGGACGAGGTCGGGCGACGCTGGACTGTCGAACCCGGCGACGGCACGCATGCAAGCGCGCGCTATCTCGTCACCGCTATTAGCGGACCGTCGACACCGACGCTGCCGGCAATCGATGGCCTGACAAGTTTCAAAGAGAGTCCTCTCACACGGCGCACTGGCCGCCGGATCCGGTCAGTTTTACCGGACGGCCCGTCGCCGTCATCGGCACCGGCGCGACCGGCGTGCAGGTCATTCAGGAAGTCGCGAAGACGGCGGCTGCGCTCACGGTCTGGAAGCGGCAGCCCAACTGGTGCGCGCCCGTGCTGAACCGGCCGATTACGCCCGACGAGCAGCAGCGCATCAAGGCCGGCTACAGCGAGATGTTCGCCCGCTGCAACGACACCGTCGCCGACTTCCTGCATCGCCCGATCGGCGCGTCGCACGCACGCGATCGGCCCCTGCAACAGACCGCGCCGCGCGCCATGCTGGGGCCGCGCCAGGCACCGGACGCGCCAGCACGGCGCGTCCGCGGGTCTGGGCCGGCAGCTCACGTGAAGCGAATCAGCAACTTAATAAGCTGGCGCAAGTTTTGCGAGGACACCCCTGCCACATTGGCCCGTTGCACCTGGGGGGAGTCATGAGTCCTGAAGAACTGCAGAAAATGATTGAGATGTCCGGCGCCATCAACATGGAGATTTTCTATTGGTGGTGCACGGCGGTGATGATTCTGATCCACGCCGGCTTCCTGGCCTATGAAATGGGCGCTTCCAGAGTCAAGAACACGCTCGCCTCGGCGGTGAAGAACATCCTCGCCTTCGCGTTCATCGTGCCGACTTTCTTTTTCTTCGGCTGGTGGATCTATCTGTCGATGTATAACGGACTGTCGCCTGATTTCGCCGCTGGCGCCGCCGGCGTTCCGTGGGGCGCCTCGATGGGGCCAAACCTGGCGGACAATGCGTCGGGGGTATTCTGGGCCGCGTTCGTGATGTTTTCGGCGACGACGGCTTCCATCATGTCGGGTGCCGTGATCGAGCGCATCCGGATCAGCGGCTTCATCATGCTCGCGATCCTGCTCGGCTCGGTCGTGTGGATCCTCGCCGCCTCCTGGGGCTGGCATCCAACGGGCTGGCTCACCACGAAATTCGGCTTTCACGACACGGCGGCCGCCGGCTGCGTGCACATGATCGCGGGCTGGTTCGCCCTGGCCGTGGTGATCAATCTCGGGCCCCGCCTCGGCAAGTTCAACGCCGACGGCAGCGCGAACGACCTCCCAGGCCACAGCATGCCGATGACCACCATCGGCCTGATGATGATCATCGTCGGCTTTTTCGGCTTCCTGGGCGGTTGCATCATCTACAAGACAGGCGCGCAGTGGGTCACGATCTACAACACGCCTGCCACGCTATCGGCGTTTGCCTTCAATACGTTGATGGGCTTCGCCGGCGGCGTTATTGGGGCCTTCGTGATCAGCAGGGGCAACCCGTTCTGGATGATGTCCGGCGGGCTCGCCGGCATCGTGTCGGTGGCGCCGGGTCTAGAGCTCTACTATCCGCCACTGGCGTTTGTCATCGCGCTCGTCGGCGGTGGCCTGATCAAACCGCTCGGCGACATCATCGAACGACGCTTCAAGCTCGACGACCCGGTCGGCGCCTTTGCGGTCCACGCCGGGTCGGGCACCTGGGGCATCATTGCGCTCGGCATCTTCGCCACCGGCTACCCGCATATCGATGCGCCGGCGACCAGTTTCGGCGGGCAGTTGCTCGGGGCAGCCGTGATGGCGTCGCTCGGCTTCAGCACGGGCTATGTGTCATCCAGGCTGCTGAAGAGCGTCGGCCTGCTGCGCGTGGCACCCGAAAGCGAACTGCTCGGCCTCGACGCGGCTGAACTGCCGGCCCACCCGTATCCGGAGTCGGTGTCGGCGACAGCCGCCGCGGTGCGCACCGGGCCGACCGCCGAGGCGGGCCTGTCGCCGCAGGCCGTATGAGCACGCGTTTCATCAGCTATCGATTCAACTCGACAGGAGTGAGCATATGAGCAGTCCAATCAGCACCTGGGATGGCGCCACCGTCTATTACACGTCGGCGGATGCGCATGGCCTGTTGATGGTGTGGATCGCTCTGGCGTCGGCCGCGGTGATCGGCGCCATCGTGCATACCTGCATGCACGAGAACAAGTCGGCGACGGCCGTGCGCAACGGCAACGGTAAACACTGAGGCAGGGTTCCGCTCCCGGCACGTGCCAGTGCCGGGAGCCGGTGGTGTGGGGCTACACTGTCCGCATCAGCGTCGGATTCAATCCGCCGACGCGCTGCGGAGATCATGATGCAGTCGACCCGCACGGAAGCCGATACGCTCGGCGCAATCGAGGTGCCGGCTGACGCCCTATGGGGTGCCCAGACCGCGCGTGCCCTCGAACACTTCGATATTTCCACCGAACGCATGCCATGCGAGCTGTTACTCGCGCTGGTGCAGGTGAAGCGCGCAGCCGCGGCCTGTCATGGGGACAGCGGCGCCTTGCCGCTGCCGGTCGCCCACGCGATTCTGGCCGCCGCCGATGAAGTGCTCGCCGGTGGCCACCCCGATGCCTTTCCACTTTCGCTATGGCAGTCGGGCTCGGGCACGCAAACCCACATGAATGTCAACGAGGTGCTGGCAAACCGCGCCTCTGAGCTGCTGGGCGGCACGCGCGGCAGCGCGCGTCTCGTGCATCCGAACGATCACGTGAACCTTGGCCAGTCGACCAACGATGTCTTTCCGAGCGCGATGCACGTGGCGGTGATCGTCGCGGCCGACGCGCGCCTGCTGCCGGCGCTGCGCGAGCTGCGCGCCACGCTGAACGCGAAAGCCGTCGCCTGGGCCGACATCGTGAAGATCGGCCGCACGCACCTGCAGGATGCGACGCCGCTGACCCTGGGTCAGGAGATTTCAGGCTGGGTGGCGCAGCTGGCGCAGGCCGACGCGGCAATCGTTGCCGCGCTGACGCCGTTGCTGAAGCTCGCCATTGGCGGCACCGCCGTCGGGACTGGACTCAATGCGCCGCCGGGCTTTGGCGCGGCGGTGGCCGCGCGGCTCGCGCAGGTGACGGGGTTTCCGTTCGTCGTGGCCGACAACCGCTTCAGCGCCCTGGCGTCGCATGACGATCTGCTCGCCGCGCACGGCGCGCTGAAAGTGCTGGCGGCGGGCCTGATGAAGATCGCGAACGACGTGCGCTGGCTGGCTTCAGGGCCGCGTGCGGGGCTCGGTGAACTGCGTCTGCCGGAAAATGAACCGGGCAGCTCCATCATGCCGGGCAAGGTGAACCCCACGCAGTGCGAGGCGCTGTCGATGCTCTGCTGTCAGGTGTTTGGTAACGATGTGGCCGCGACGGTCGGCGCGGCGGGCGGCAGTTTCGAGCTCAATGCCTACAAGCCGCTGCTCGCGCACAATCTGCTGCAGAGCCTGCGTCTGCTGGCGGACGGCATGCACAGCTTCGAGCGGCACTGCGCGCGCGGCATCGAACCGGATCGCGCGCGCATTGACGAACTGCTCGAGCGTTCGCTGATGCTCGTTACCGCGCTGAACCCGCACATCGGCTATGACCGCGCGGCGGCGATTGCCCACCGCGCACATCGCGACGGGACGACGCTGCGCGCCGCTGCCCTGGCGCTGGGGACGGTCAGCGCGGCGGATTTCGATGCGTGGGTACAGCCGTCAAAGATGGTGTGAGCCGCGGGTGACGCAGAGCGGCTGTCCGTCAGCGCAGCTTCAGCTCTCCCATCCACTCGAACATGGTATTGCCGAGCCAGGTGCCGAGCAGCCGGCTGCCGTCGACCGTCAGGCCGAATTCTGTGCGGTGATGCAGCGGCAGACCGTCCGGCGCCGCGGCAGCCTGCTGCAGAAACGCGTGCAGGCTGTGGCAGCGCAGATTTTCTGCCTTGCAGAACGCCTCGATCGGCGCGACATCGGCGGCGGTCGGCGGTTCGGCCGCGATGCCGAACAGCGCGCGCCCCGCCGCCCATTCGTCGTGCGCGATCTGCGGCGCCAGTGGCAGATGAATCAGCATGAACGGCATGTTACGTTCGCGGGCGAACGCGGCGATCGCCTTTACATGGCGCAGGCTGGGCTCGAGTGTGGCGTCCATGGCTGACGCCGTGGCCCGCAGTCCTGCCAGGCGATCGCGCGCGGCGTCGCCCGGCGGATGCGCGCGCGTCGTCGCGAATGTCGCCCAGCGATCGGCGAGCCAGCGTGCGAGCGCGCTCTTCGGCGCCAGGGCGCGAAACGGATTGTCGGCCTGGGGGGGGCGATCCGCGGCATGCGGCAAACTCACCGCCGTCGGCGCTACGGCCGGATCGACGCCGCTGGCGAGACCATCGCTCAGCGTGGCCTGGGCGAGAAAGCGCCGATCGGCGTTCGGCATCAACGAGGTGTAGACGAATACGATGCCGCGTATCGTCATCGCATCGCTCAGCTGTTGTGCGATCAGCCGGTTCTGTGCCGCGCCGTAACCTGACTTGCCGCCGATCACGAAACGCACCGGCGGTTTCAACGCCGTCTTCTCGTTGACCAGGCGTTGCGCAGTCACCACCGGCGTCTCGTCGATATCCGTGCCCCAGCCTTCGACGTACTCGTCGCCGAGGAACAGGAACTTGAGTTCCTGCCGCAGGTGCGTGCCCAGCGGCCGATCGCGCAGCCCCATTTCGTTGGTCTTGAAGAGGATCGAGAAATCGCCGCTCGGGGCGTCCACCAGCACATCGACATTCGGTTTGTAGCGCACGCCGAGCACGGGATCGAACTCGACGAATTTCTTGAGCGACGCCTGCAGCCCCGCATCAGAAGTGAGCGGCGCGGGCGTCACGCCCAGCGCATAACGCGCGACACCTTCACCACCGGCGATCAGCGCCGCCACCAGACCGAACAGTTTGAGCATTGGCGATTTCATGCGTTGTGTCTCCCCTTGAGTGCTTGTTGCCACCACGCAGGCCACGCGGCGCTACTCGAGTGAGAGAATACATGCCCATTCGTCCGCGGTGACCGGCATCACGGACAGTCGGTTGCCACGGCGCACCAGGGCCATGTTCGCGAGGGTGGTAGCGGCCTTCAGTTCGGTCAGAGAGAGCGTGCGCTTCAGGCGTCGTTTGAGCTGCACGTCAACGACCACCCAGCGCGGGTTCTCGGGATCACTCTTCGGATCGTAGTAGGGACTTTCGGGATTCGCGGCGCTTGGATCGGGGTAGGCCGCGCGCACGACTTCACACAGGCCGACGATGCCGGGCTCCGCGCAGTTCGAGTGATAGAAGAAGACCTGGTCGCCGACGCGCATGTTGTCGCGGATCATGTTGCGCGCCTGGTAGTTGCGCACGCCGTCCCACATCGTGGTGCGCTTCGGCATCTTGGCGAGGTGATCGAGACTGAACGTCTCGGGCTCGCTTTTCATCAACCAGTGACGTGCCTTCATGCCGAAGCGCTCTGAAAAAGGGGTGCCCTCCACAATGCCGCTGCGGGCTGTAATCTTGAACCAATGGCTCAAGATTGGAACTTCTCGGATCGACTCAGGCTTTCCGCAACGAGGCGGACATGCACAACATCAATACCAGATCAGTCCCTGTTGCGATAAATTTATCGGCTCAAGGATTTTCAGCCCCTGGCGAACACCGCAGAGGACACCGGGCGGCATTCTAACGTGAATCCTCAGTTCGTGCCGTGTGACGGCCTGGGCATCTCGTGCAGGTCGCCGCGCGCGAGCGCGCTCTGGATTTTGCGCTGGATGCGTTCAATGCCATCGCCGATGTCGTTTGCCACGTTGTCGTTGCGGCGCCGATAGTCGAGATACTCATGGGCGATGTTCAGCGCGGCCATCACGGCGACGCGCTCACTGCCGATCACCTTGCCACTGTCACGCTGCTCGCGTAGCTTGCGGTTCAGGAATTCGACGCTGGCGAACAGGGACTCGCGTTCGTCTTCGGCACAGCCGACGACGTATTCCTTGTCCATGATCGTCACCGTGATGGGTTTGACCGATGAACTCATGCGCGCTGTGCCTCCATAGGCGATGCTGCGGCGCCCTGGCGGGTGCCGCTGTAAAAATGCGTTGTGTGAGCTGGCCAGGCCCGTGGGTAAGGCGGGAGCGGTCAGCGGGTTTCCATCGCCTTGAGCCGGGCGATCATCGCTTCGACGCGGCTGCGGGCCTGTTCTGTTTTTTCGACCAGCGTGGCGCGCTCCGCAGCCAGCACGGACTGCTGATGGCGCAGTGCGTCGTTCTCGTGCTGGAGGCTGCCGATCGTGCGGATCAGCTCATCCACCCGACTTTCCAGCGACGCGATGTCCAGCTTTTCTTTCACGCTCGTTGCCATGCTGTTGCACCTACGCGCCGTTGACGCACACGCCTGTATCTAAAACGCAATATAGAGCGGCACTTAGGCGGGGTCAACGGGACAGCAGAGGCCCGGCCCTGACGGATCTCGCCGCTTCTGTGACCCGACCTGTCGTGTGATAATTGCCACTCCCGGCAAGGAGTCCGCGCGCCATGACCATTCACACCGAACGCGCCCTGTATGAAGCCGTTGCGCAATCTCTGCGTGACCTCTCCTCAGACGTCGACGCGGCCGAAAGTCACGGCATGCTGTGCGGCATGCTGTGTAATCCGGAACCCTTCGATGGTGATGCCTGGCTGCACCACGCGCTCGGCTATACACCCTCGCAGCGCTTGTCCGAATTACCTCAGACCAGTGCACTGCTGACGATGGTCGCCGCTACCATTGGTACCCTCAAGGACGACGACTTCGGTTTCGACCTGCTGCTGCCGCTTGAAACGACGCCACTGCCCTCGCGCACCGACGCGCTCGGCGCCTGGTGCCGCGGCTTCCTGTCCGGATTCGGGCTGCACGGCGCGGGCGCCCGGCTGAACGCCGAGGGTCGCGAATTTCTCCGCGATCTGTACAAAATCGGCCAGGTTGCGGCGGTCGACGCGCAGGGCGACGAGGGCGAGCGCGCCTTTTTTGAAGTCGTGGAATACGCCCGTATGGGCGCTATGATGCTGCACGAGGAATTCCGCAGCCTGTTCGACCCCCAGCCGAGCGTGCACTGAGGCCCCATGGACAAGCGAGAATTCGCCCGCCGCCGCAAGAAGTTGATGGACATCGTCGACGGCGGCGGGATTGCAATCCAGCCGACGGCGCCGGAGCGCATCCGCAACCGCGACGTCTACTACCCCTTCCGTTCTGACAGCGACTTCCACTACCTGACGGGCTTCCCCGAACCCGAAGCGGTGATGGTCCTGGTGCCGAATCGCCCGCAGGGTGAGTACATCCTGTTCTGCCGCGAGAAGGATCCGGAAGCCGAGACCTGGCACGGACGGCGCGCCGGTCTTGAAGGCGCCTGCGACCTCTACGGCGCTGATGATGCGTTCCCGATTTCCGATCTCGACGACATCCTGCCGGGTCTGCTCGAGAACAAGGAACGCATCTACTACACAATGGGCCGCTACCAGGACTTCGACCAGCGCCTCGTCGGCTGGCTGAACCGGGTCACGAGCAAAGGCCGCGCCGGCGTGCATGCGCCGGATCAGTTCAACTCGGTCGGGCACTACGTGCACGAAATGCGGATGTACAAGAGCCGCGAAGAGATCAAGACCATGCGCCGCGCGGCGCAGATCTCGGCCGCCGCGCACCGTCGCGCGATGGAAATCTGCAAGCCGGGCCTGTTCGAGTACCAGGTCGAGGCCGAACTGTTGCACAACTTCATGCGCCACGGCAGCCGTTCGCCAGCGTATCCGAGCATCGTCGGCGGCGGCGCGAACACCTGCATCCTGCACTACAACGAGAACAACGAGCAGCTTGGCGACGGCGATCTGCTGCTGATCGACGCCGGCTGCGAACTCGACCATTACGCCAGCGACATCACGCGCACCTTTCCGGTCAACGGCCGCTTCACGGCCGAACAGCGCGCGATCTACGAAATCGTGCTCGAAGCCCAGCTGGCGGCGATCGACAAGGTCGCGCCCGGCAATCACTGGAACGAACCGCATCAGGCGGCAGTCGAGGTGATCACCAAGGGGCTGATTGAAATCGGCGTGCTGAAGGGCCGCTGGCGCACGCTGGTGAAGGACGAAGCCTATCGGCCGTATTACATGCACCGCACGGGGCACTGGCTCGGCATGGACGTGCACGACGTCGGCGACTACAAGGTCGGCGACGAATGGCGCACCTTCGAGCCGGGCATGGTGACGACGGTCGAGCCCGGGCTTTACATGGCGCCGACAATCAAAAGCCTTGCGAAGCGCTGGTGGAACATCGGCGTGCGCATCGAAGACGATGTCCTCGTCACCGCCGACGGCCGCGAGGTCCTGAGCCACGGGGCGCCGAAGTCGGTGGCCGAAATCGAGTCCGTGATGCAGCTCGCCAGTGTTGCGTGAGGTCGACTGCGTCATCGTCGGCGCCGGCCTCGCCGGCGCGACGCTGGCGGTGGGCCTGGCCAGGCTAGGCCTGAGCGTCGCCACGGTCGATGCGCGTTCGCGCAGCCCCGCAACGCCCGGCCGCGACGTTCGCGGCCTCGCGCTTGCACCGTCGAGTCAGCGGCTCCTCGCGCACCTCGACCTGTGGCCCGCGCTCGCCGCGCACGTCACGGCGCTCAAATCCATCGTCATCACCAATCGCGGCCAGTTCGGATCCGCGCGGCTCGAGGCCGCCGAGGTTGGCATGCCAGCGCTCGGCTATGTCTGCCCGGCCGATCGGCTGTTGACCCGGCTCGACGCCGCCCTGGAGACGTTACCGACCTGCACCGCTTACTGGCAGTCGACCGTCGCCGACATCGCGGTGGGCCCCGATCGCGTAGCGCTGACGGTTGGCAACGGCGATGAACGCGTGCCGATCTGCACCCGCCTGCTGGTGGCCGCCGACGGGCTCCACTCCACCGTGCGCCGGCATTTCGACATCGGAGTCACCCGCCGGGATTACGGGCAGACGGCCATCGTCGTCAATGCCGACGTCGAACGGCCGCAGCCGAAGACCGCCTTCGAGCGCTTCACACGCGAGGGGCCGCTCGCCGTGTTGCCGCTCGGCGGGACGCGCGTGGTGGTGGTGCGGGCGGCACGGACCGACGAAGCCGCCGGCCTGATGCATCTGCCCGAGACGGACTTCATCCACGATCTGCAACTGCGCTTCGGCGGCCGCCTGGGCCGCTTTTCAGCGCTCGGCGAGCGGCGCAGCCATGCGCTGGCGCTGAACCGCGCGCAGAGCCTGCACGCGCCGCGCACGGTGCTGATCGGCAACGCCGCCAACACCATTCACCCGAATGGCGCGCAAGGGCTGAACCTCGGCCTGCGTGACGTGGCGACCCTGCTCGACTGCATCGGCCTCGCGCAGGCGCGGGGCGAGGATCTGGCGGCGCCCGCGCTGCTCGCGACCTATGCCCGCCGCCGGCGCCCAGATCACGCGCGCACCGCCGGCTTTTCCGATGGTCTCGCGCGGCTGTTCGGTCTCGATCTCGGGCCGGTCAATGTCGCGCGCGGCGCGGCCCTGCTGGCCTGCGATCTGCTGCCACCGCTGAAACGCGCGCTGATGTGGCAGTTGATGGGCCTGCGCGGAGAATCGAACCCCTGGCTGCGCGCTCCGGAAGCCTGATGTTGCGGGACGTCGCAGTCGTCGGCAGCGGTGTCGTTAGCGCGACGCTGGCGTGCCTGCTTGCGGATGCCGGTGCGAGTGTCGTCGTCGTCGACGGCGTCGCCCGCCATCCGGCCCGCGACGAACCCTACGATCTCCGCACCTATTCGCTGACGCCGGCCTCGCGCCGAATTCTCTCGGCCATCGGCGCCTGGCAGCGCCTCGATCACGGGCGCGTCGCTGCCTACCACGGCATGCACGTGTGGGATGGCGCGCGTCGGGGCGCGATCGACTTCGATGCCGCCGACAACGGGCGGCCCGAACTGGGTTACATCGTCGAGCTGTCGAACCTGCAGCAGGCGCTGGCAGGCGCGCTGCAGGCGCGACCAGGCCTGCAGACGGAGCCCGTTCTGGTCGAGTCGCTGCTGCCCGTGCCGGACGGCATCAGCCTGCAGACCGGCAATGGCCGCGACGTCACTGCGCGCATCGCCGCCGCCTGCGACGGCGGCGATTCGGCGCTGCGCGGGCTCGTCGGTATCGAGGTCGAGGAACGGCGCTATGCGCAGCAGGCGGTCGTCGCCAATGTGCGCACGTCAGTGCCGCACGGCGGCGTGGCGCGCCAGCGCTTTCTCGCCGACGGGCCGCTGGCCTTTCTGCCGCTGCCCGATCCCCACTGGTGCTCCGTGATCTGGTCGACGCGCGAGGATCTCGCGGCGCGTGCCGTCGAGCAGGATGACGCCAGTTTCGGTCACGAACTCACGGCAGCCTTCGAGTGGACGCTGGGCGAGATCCTCGCAACCAGCCGCCGGCTGCGTTTCCCGCTGCGCTGGCGCCACGCCCGACAGTACAGCGCGGAGCGCGTGGTGCTCGTCGGCGACGCCGCGCATCTGATGCATCCGCTTGCCGGCCAGGGCCTGAACGTCGGCCTGCTCGATGCGGCGGTACTTGCCGAGTGCGTCGGCCGGGCAAAACGCGGTGCGCTGCGCTATCCGCGGGCGCTGCTCCAGCGCTACGAGCGCCGCCGCCGGGGCGAAGTGCTGATGATGCTGGAAGCCACCGACCGCCTGAGTCGTCTGTTCACCGCCGATAACCCCGCGCTCGGCTGGTTGCGCAGCGCCGGCCTCGACTTCACGAACCGCCTGCCCTTCCTCAAACGCCAGCTGATGAGCCACGCGATGGGCGACGCCGGCGATCTGCCGGAGATCGCGCGGCCAGCACGGGATGCTGTGCCTTACTGAAATGTCGACCGGGGACCCTAAGAAGCCTGGTCAAAATTATCTTGTCACCATCGAGAGTGTTGCTGCGTGGTTGCGGCAAGGCGCGATTGGCAGGCAATAGCGGGGCTTGTTGCCAAGCAACGCAAGGCCGCGGCAGCCGCTCAGGAACAGCCGAATGTAAAGATAATGCTGACCAGGCCCTAAGCAACGCCAGGCGGGGGCCGACTGCTAGAATCGCGGCCACTGACCCAGCCCCGGAATCGAGCTCATGACCACTGTCGCCGATCAGCCCCTGTACGAATCCACCCTGACCAGTCTGCCGCTGCTCGGCCGCGGGAAGGTGCGGGACATCTATGCGGTCAACGACGATCACCTGCTGATCGTTACCACCGACCGCCTGTCGGCCTTCGACGTCATCCTGCCCGATCCGATCCCCGGCAAAGGCGCCGTACTGCACGCGATGTCGTTGTTCTGGTTCCGGCATTTCGAGGATCTGGTGCCCAATCACCTGTCGAAGCTCACGCTCGGGGAAGTGCTGCCGGACGCCGCCGAGCGCGCGCAGGTCGAGGGTCGCGCGATGGTCGTCAAGCGGCTGCGGCCGCTGATGGTTGAGGCGGTGGTGCGCGGCTATTTGATCGGCTCCGGCTGGAAGGACTACCAGCAAGGCAGCGAGGTCTGCGGTATCGCGTTGCCGCCGGGCCTGCGTCAAGCCGAACAGCTGCCGGCGCCCCTGTTCACACCGTCGACGAAGGCGGAGCACGGCGAGCACGATGAGAACATCGATTTCGCGCGCGCCGAGAGCGTGCTCGGCCGTGACTACGCCCACAAGGTGCGTGAACTCGCGCTGCGCATTTACACGGACGCGGCCGTCTACGCGCGCACCCGCGGGATCATCATCGCCGACACCAAGTTCGAGTTCGGTACCGATCGCAACGGCGAAGTCGTGCTGATCGACGAAGTGCTGACGCCGGACTCCTCGCGCTTCTGGCCCCTCGACCAATACCAGGTAGGCCTCAGCCCCCCGTCCTTTGACAAGCAGTTCGTGCGCGACTATCTGGAAACGCTCGACTGGAACAAGCAGGCCCCTGCACCGCGCCTGCCGCCCGAGATCATCGAGAAGACCGCCGCCAAGTACTGCGAAGCGCTGACGCGGCTGACAGGCAGAGCGGTGGTGCGTTGATCGTTGCGCTGCTGAAGTCTTCGTAATGAGGCTGACGCAGGAAGCCGAACATCTGACGCCTGTCCGGATCGTTTGTTTAACGGCTCGCCGCAAGGCCACCGACAGGTGTGCCAGCATCGGCCATTGTGCCGGCGGTCATGCCGGAATTAGCCACCGAGAACACCGAGAAAAGCGTAAAGAGAATTGGCGAATTCGGGGTGCTGCGGCTGCCGCCGTCAAATTCTTTCTTTCCTCGGTGTTCTCGGTGGCTAAAAACGGCGCCTCAACCGGCCTCACCCAGCCAGCCGAACATGGGCAGGGAAGGCCCGCAAGCGACGATGCAGAAATCCCGGCGGCAGCGAAGGTCCCGGCAGTGGCACCGGATCAGGGACGGCGTATCAACATCTCCGCTGCATTTCTCATGCGTCGCGTGGTGGGCTTCGTGGATCAGCCCAGCCTGTGGCCGACGCAGGATTCTCCGGTCCGTCCGGCAGCGCTCACGCGTCGCCGAAGGCCACCCAGTCGCTGAGCTGCGCGCGTTCCGTGCGCAGGCTGTTCTCGATGGCGGCGGTGTCCTCCCAGCCGAGCGCCATGCCGACCAGCACCTTTTCTGCCGGCGGCAATGCGAGGTGTTCGGCGATGAGCGTGTGGAACTGCGTCCACGCGAACTGCGGGCAGGTGTGCAGGCCTTGGCCGCGTGCGGCGGTCATCACGTTGCCGAGGAACATGCCGTAGTCGATCCATGCCGCGTAACCGAGCGAACGATGGATCGTGAAGATCAGGCCGACCGGTGCGTCGAAGAACTGGAAGTTGCGCGCGTGCTGGCGATGCGTGCGCTCGCGCTCGCCTTTGCCGATGCCGAGCAGTCCATAGAGATCCCAGCCCACCTTGCGGCGTCGATCGATGAACGGTGACACCCACTCGCCCGGATAGATCGGGAACTCGCTGCGATACTGCAAATCTGCCTGCGGATCGTCGAAGGCAGCGATGACCCGTGCCGACAGGGCCTCTTTCCGCGCGCCCGTCAGGACGTACACGCGCCAGGGCTGAATGTTGGTGCCCGAGGCCGATCGCGCGGCTACGCTCAGGATGTCCTCGAGGGTGGCGCGTGGCACCGGCGTCGGCAGAAAGGCGCGCACGGAGCGGCGCGAAATGAGGGCCGCGTCGACGCAGGCGTGCGGGCAGTCAGTCATGGTGTCCTCGGCGTATCAGTATTCGTCAGGGTCGAGAATGTCGGGCGCCGACGGGTCGTAGGTCGGACGCGGGCCGGACGGCGGCAGGGCTTCGAGGCGCATCGTCGGCGCGCCGGCCGGCGGCGGGGGCGGTGTTTGACTTGCGGCGACGATGTGCGTCAGTTCGAAGTTCCAGCGCTTGGGATCTTCGCGGTGAACCTGTTTGACGAGGGTCTCTGCCGCTGGCGCGTACCAACGCGTGGTGTGCGTGTAACCGTTCTTCGGCCCGACCATCCACTTGTCCTGGCATTCGATACGGAAAGCCTCGAACTCGCCGGCCGGCACGCGGACGGCTTCCAGCGCTTCGACGCGACAGTTCGCTTCGCCATCCCACACCAGATTGTTGAACGCGGTGAAGCCGGTATAGCCCTGCCGCCAGTGCGCACCCAGTGTCAGCGGAAACTTCAGCGCCGGCGCAAACGGCCGGAACTCGACGAGCTTGCGCCCGGCCGGATCGAGCACGCGCATCGCGTTACCGTCATGGCTGCCGTCGGTTTCGAGGTGATGGCCCTGGCATTCGGCGAGCGTGCCGCCGTTCGCCGTCACCGCCGTGACCGTCCACGCGGGGCAGTCGACGCCCAGCAGGCGCCCGGCGTACTCGTGCGTCACGCCGACGACCGGCGTGGGCCTCGGCGCCTCACCCGCGAGCACGGCGTTCGCACCGAGCGCCAGCAGTGCGGCCGCTGCCTGACGGGTGGCGAATGAGGTCGTTGAACGCATGCAGCCATTCTGACATGCGACCCGGCCGCTCGTCAGTGCTGCACCAACCGCCCTGCCGAGGCGTGCTCGTCAGGTGCGCGCGGGTGGTCGTGCGGCGCCGCCACCAGAATTTACATTCCCGATGGCCGCGCCGCGAAATTCTCCCTTGATCGGTCCGGTTCCAGACGGTAGCGTATGGCCCTGTATACGCTAGCGTATGGTCGGGCCGGCGAAGGCGGACGACTTACGTGTCAGACGGACGGCAGATCAGCAGCTTGAACTGCCGCTCGGCGAGCGCATCGCGCAGGTCGGGGTCGATCACGAGCGATGTCGTGTATTCGCCGACCTGATAGAAATACAGCGCCCGGGCGCGCAGCGAGGCTTCTTCGTCGGTGAATTCGGCTGCGCGAAACAGCTGCGCGAGATAGTCGACGCGCTGCTGGTCGACCGTTGCCACCGCCTGGGCGGCCCACTTGTTGAAGCGCGCGAATTCGCGCATCGCGATGTCATGGCGCGAGTCTTCGGTGTGCTGGGTGAAATCGATGACGGCCCGGATCTGACTGGCCGGATCGGCCACCCGCTCGTCGACGAGCCGGGCGATGAACGACAACTGTTGTGCACGCCACCAGTCGACCATCGAGCGCAGCAGGTCGTCGCGATTCTTGAAGTGCCAGTAGAAGCTGCCTTTGGTCAGTTTCAGTTTGCGGGCCAGCACTTCGACTTTGACCTGGCCGATGCCGAGGGCGAACAACACATCGAGCGCTTTGCGCAGCCAGGCGTCGCGATCGAGAGATTTCTTCGGTGTGCGCGTCATGCGATGCGTTCATCAAAAAAGTGTTGCGACATTATAGGCAATCTGCCGCTGTGGCTGGGGGCCAAAGCGGTGAAAAAGCAGTTTCTCCGGTAACACTGGCCTAAAGCGCGACGCCATCGCGCTCCTCCTGTGGCGATAAGCCCCGGGGCGGGTCCCCGCCGCCCCGATTTTTTTCTGCCGCGCTGCGAGATTGTCTGCCGGCTGCCGTGCGCTTACGCTCTGCCGCACGCAGAGCGTTCACAACCGGCCACTTCAGGAGACACATTGCATGAGTGCGAGCGACAACAAACAGACTGTCCGCAACAACTTCGAACAACTCGCATTGGGTAACGGCGCGCCGCTGCTCGACAGTCTGGCTGATGATGTCCAGTGGACCATCATCGGCACGAGCGTGCTGTCGAAGACCTTCAAGGGCAAACAGGATGTCATTGATGGCCTGCTCGTGCCGTTTCGTGAAGCGCTGGTTGACGGACATATCCATATTCACGTCGACAATCTGCTCGCCGACGGCGATTACGTGGTGGTGCAGGGGCGCGGCGAAGCAATGACCAAACGTGGTGTTGCCTACAACAACACCTATTGCTGGGTCTACCATTTCCAGCACGGCAAGATCAAAGCGCTGACCGAGTATCTCGATACCGAACTCGTGACGCGCGCATTCGGGTGACGCAGTCATGCTCGCGCCGGCGAGCGCGGGCGTCGGCGCGAGCAGGCCTGCCACTGGCGCGACTATCGCTGACAATCGACCACCATCTCACGTCGTATGCCTGTCATGTTCCGCGGCGAAGCTGCGCTCAATTCCGCCGGTGGAGACAGAC